>OIWT01000858.1_pt1 | contig 40245 bp, 36 predicted proteins | sample 1587701 | NCBI WGS metagenome assembly OIWT01 (sample SAMEA3888904, study PRJEB22519) | human gut metagenome | biome: human gut; feature: human-associated habitat; material: faeces | place: Denmark | collected 2009 | reverse complement strand
CCACAATCTGCGGGGTCACTTTACAAAGGTCGGAATAAAATGCGATGCCGACAAATCTTTGCAAGGTGGGAGGGTTATACCTCTTCCCGTTCCACCATCTTTGCATACCGGCGAAGACTCTTGGGCAGATTCAGCTCCGCTTCCACTTGAGCCAGCAGTTCCTTATGCCGACGGGACTGCTCCAGGGCGAAGGCTCGGCTCTCGCGGCGGCGGGTGCAGTATCCCTCCCATTTGGCCTTGGCCGCCTGCAAATCAGCCTCTATGCGGTCTATCGTGGCTTCGCGGCTCTTCTTTGTAAGTCCGCATTCCCAAACTGTAATGACGGTCCAGGAAAGCGTGTCGAGGCGCTGGGCATTGAGTTCGTCACGGGCAATGTTGCGGGCAATCTTTTCTCGCCAGAACTCTGCATTCGCCTTTGGTTGGACATACTTGGGACACCCGCGATGACCATGCCAAAAGCAACCGTTGATGAAGATGACGGCGCGGCACTTGGGAAGCACCAGGTCCGGCTTTCCCGGAAGCCGCTTGTCATTCAGCCGGTAACGATAACCCCGATGCCACAACTCCTGCCGCACCACCCGCTCCGGCGTCGTATTCCGGGAACGGATGCGGGACATGTTGTACGACCGCTGAGGAGGCACCTCACTCATATTTTGCGTGGTTTTTCGTCACCGAGAGAGCCGCCTTCAACGGATGAGGGAAGATTTATTCGCGCATCCTCCAAATCAGCCTTTCCGAGTGCGGATTTCCGCTCAAATGCTATGACGAGAGAGTCCGATTTGTCGGTTGGCTTATAAATCTTGCCATTCAGGCGGCTGTGATGGTAATCCAGGAAAGGAATATCCATTACATGATGCCCGTTGGCCACGACGGGGATTGGTAGCGGAACAATCTCATAAAAGATGTACTGATCGTTCAGGAATTCAATCATATCCTTGCGGATGGCATTTCTGAGCGGTCTCTTCCAGTCCTCGTAGGTGCCGTATGCTGCAATAAGGAACAGCAGGTTAATATGGTACTCGCGGAGCAGCAAGGTGTCCCTGTCAAAAAGACGGTCCTTGAACTGGATGTTGGGGTCAATCTTCCTCTTGGACCAGGCGAGATTTGGCTGCTCACAATGGAGGTTGCGGCGCTCAATCTTCGGACGAATGAAGAAGTTGGGCGTGACATTGTAGCATTCCGTTACGTCATCGCGATAGCGCAGCTTGTCGAGTGTGCCTTTTCCTTTCAGATTGATGTGCTCGATGTTGTACTGAATGGCGTTCTTAGCGTAGGTGAACTGTTTGTAGAACGGAACACAAAGACATTAAATTACGAAAAGTGGACAACTTGCAGAATGACATACTACAAATTGGGCAACACCCCGCAAGCGGGCCGCCGTCAAAGGTGGTGAAACAGTACTAAAAACAAACGCTTTACCTCAACCGCTCCCGATGCGCCTGAAGGAACACCTGGCTCGGAAGAAACTTCGACGGCATGGCAATCTTCTTCCCTTCGAACTTCTTGAAATAATCCCGCGTAGCGGCAGTCGTGAAGTGGTCAGCAATCTCACTGCCGACAATCATCATGTACTTCTCATCAAAAGAAATCAGATGCTGGTCAAACGCCAGGTCATAAGTGCCGCTAAGACACAACCCGTTCTCCGGATTCATCCGGTTGTCCTTATCGTCCGACCAAGCCACAATGTGACTCGCCCTCAATAGTTTGGGGACATCAAGACCCGTCACGCAGCACTTCCCGCCATAGATTGACACAATCATCTTGCGATAATAAGCCTGCCCGATGCGCACCTTAGTCTTGCCAACCTGGTCCTTTCCCTCTTTGGTAATGTCAAAATGATCCAAAAGCTCGGCGGAAACATCTTTTCCGTCAGTCAACCTGTCGGCAATGGCATTGGCTTCTATCTCCTTTGGCTCAAAAGTCTGGTACCGCTGGAGATGCTTCATCGCGGCGGAGCAGAACCCACTACGCGGATAGCTCTTCTGTGTATCAAGCCCTAACTGGAAAATGCTATCCTCTCTGGATTTGAACTTATTCTCTTCGGCAACGACAAACTCGGCTATCCGCTGCAACAGGTACTCGTCGTCAACCTCCGTGAGAGATTTACCGTTAAGCCCAAAGACATCCTTCAGCGAGAAGATCCTGTCCAGGATGCGTATGGCCCTGATATAGCTGTTTGCCGTTCCGGTCTTATGGCCGTATGCGAAATGAGTGTAGTCTTCAAAACCCTGTTGATCCATAATGAGCTTTTGTTTTTGTCCAGCCAAGTTACACATTTTCGGCCAAATAATAAAATGGGCGCTCTGTAACGCCCATTCAATCAAGCCAAAAGGGATGGGAGCCAGGGCGGCAAGATTCTTCGCTTCGCTCAGAATGACAGCCCCGGCTCCCGCCTTCGGCCTATACCTTCTTGTACTCTCCGTGCTTCACCTGCACCACCTCCCCGGCCTGAATCGCCCGAGCGACCTGTCGCCGAACCGTTCGCGATCTTCGCAGCAATATCCTTCATATCCTCCGTCTTGAAGTACCCCGGAAGTGCGGCCAGAATGGTCTTGCGGGTGGCGGCAGAATAAGAATCGGCCACGGCAATTCCCTCCGGTCGCTCCCGGTCCAGAACGTTGAAAATGTAGTCGTTGTGCGCAGAAATCACCTTGATAATCTCCATCGTGGTCTCAAAGTCCACATCGGCACATTCCACGCGCTCCGTGACCACACCGGAATCCATCATCCTGAGCGCCGTCAGAATCATCACAATTCTGAGGAAGCACCAGGCCAGGCGGTGGGTGCTGGCGGAGTACCGGTCGCCATTGAGTTCCTTCATCTTGGTCTTCTCAATCTTGAAGTAGTCGTTGAACCGTCCGGTCTGCGGCAGAGAGAGCTTGAACAGAATCTTGGGCGTGCCTTCCAGCTGCTTGGCAAAGGCAGAGAATTCCTCGCCCAGGGCATCGAAGGACTCCTCCAGCGGCTTGTCTCCGCCATAGGAGTCGAAGCCGTCCAGCCAGTTGTCTATGGCATTGATGCAGAAGAACATGAAGCGCGAAAGGAGCCCGTTTTCCGAGTCGTGGATGAGGGACTTCACCTGCTCATGCGTGCCGGAGAGAACGGTGGCCAGACCACGGCTTCCATCTACTACACAAAGAAGAATGACAAAGCGGACATATCCAGCATCTATGTCCAGATGAAGATCTCCGTTGTCAAGAAGCAAGAGCAGTTCAGCGATATAGTCTCCCGTATTTCCAAGTATGCAAATACCCAGAACAAGGTGAACAATGCCGACTTCAGCGCAAACAATCAGGCACTGATTGAATTTGAAAAGCTGTCCAGATATACGCTGACTCCTCTTTCTTCTGACAGTCCTTTGCAGACTTACTGGTTCTTCGAGAGAGCTCGTGGTCAATACAAGACCATGCGTCAGAAAGAAGGCTTCACCAAGTCGCGCCAGGCTGCATTTGACAAGAAATACCCCAAGAATCAGGTTCTTACAAAGACTGACATCGCCAAGTACATCAATGCCTATGATGAGGTATATGAGGGCAAGAAACTTGTCATCGGTCCCCATGTTGTTGCCCGTGGTAACGAAAAGAACTACGCCAGGTTCATCAATAATAATCTGCCAGACAACCTCAAGCGAATCAACAATGTGTACTTTGAGGACACAATCGCAAAAGCCATTCTTTTCAAGACAGCTGACAAACGGTACGGAACCAAAGCAGGTGCCGTGCATATTGGTGAGCTGAAAAATGTGACAGTTCCATACACGATTGCTCTCCTGACTAAGATTACAAAAGGACGTCTTGATTTGTACAAGATATGGAAGGCTCAACAGCTTTCTCCTGCACTCTCGGATTTCATTTTTGACTTGATGGTTCAGGTAAATGAGTTCATTATCAAGAACTCGGTCGGATCGCATTACATTGAGTGGGCCAAAAAAGAGGAGTGCTGGGAAAAGGTCAAAGAGCATACCTTCGCATATGACCTGTCGGATATTGCTGACGATCTGATTGACCCCAACAATCCGCCGGCCAGGCGGGTCGCCGGAGAAGACCAGCGGAACAGCGGAACATATGAACATGAGATGGGCATAATCCGCTCCATACCTCCGTCACTTTGGAACAAAATTGCAGAATGGGGGCAGACTTCCGGCTATCTCGCTATCCATTACCAGAGTGCCGCCAGGGACACCGCTTACAAGCTGAAATACAACCACCTGATTTCAGAAACCGACCGCAAGCGTGCAATGGCCATCTACGATATTGTCTGCCAATACAATATCGAACTTCTGGACGAAGCTGATGAACTTGCCGAGAAAGACCACGCAGATCGAGAAGCCCGAGAAGCGGCCGAGGAGGAGAAACGCAAGACCTCCGGCATCGACGAAGTTGAAATCACTCTGGATCTGGTCAAGGAAATGGTTGACTGGGACAAACGTCGGCGCATTCTGGAGGACTGGAAATGGAAAGTGATGAATGATGTGGCCAATGGGAAGAAACCGTTGACCGACACATATAAATACACATTCTGGTTAAATCTGCAAGTCCTCCGAAAAAAGGGCTTCCCGAAATAGTCAGACAAAGAATCCCCCTCATTTCCGGCAAGCTCGGTCATGGGAGCCCCCTCCAGATCGCGTTCTGCCGGTGGTCTGCCTGACCGAGGCCCCCTGCCAGGGTGGGTCGGTCAGGCCAATGCCGCTCACAGGCCTCTCCAAGGCGTATGCTCAAGACCGAGCCTGCCGGAAATCTGACGTAAACCGCAAGCGCCTCCGCCCACATGGAGAATAATTGCTAACTTAGCACTTGCAAGCAAGAAGAGCCAGCCGCGAGCGGCGCCGACGCGAACCCGGGACACATGCAAGCCAAGAACAACAGTGAGCCACTGGCAAAGGCGAGTCAGAACATTCGCAAGCCAAGGGACGACACGCAGCCGAGACAGAAAGCGCCGAGAGCAGCAGGGCGGCAAGGACAAAGAGAATCACAATGCCGGACAGGATGACCCCACAGCAGCGGCACAACTGCATGTCGCACATCCACAGCAGGGACACGCGCCCCGAGCTGGCCGCCAGACGCGAGCTTTGGCGGAGGGGATTCCGGTACCGCGTGAATGTCCGGAACCTCCCGGGCACCCCTGACATCGTCCTCCCAAAATATCGCACCGCCATCTTCGTCAACGGCTGCTTCTGGCACGGGCACAAAGGCTGCCATAGCTACACCGTCCCCAAGACCAATACCACGTTCTGGCAGGACAAGGTAGCCCGCAACCGGGCACGCGACCTCACGAACGCCCAGCGCCTCGAATCCATCGGCTGGAGTGTCATGACCGTCTGGGAGTGCGAGCTTGGCAAGTCAAGGCTCCTGGAGACAATGGACCGCGTGGAGGCGACGCTGCAGATAAACAAAGACAAGTGGACCGGATACCGCCGCCGTCGCCGCGAAAACAGGCAGTTCGCGATTGCCCAGGCCAAAAAGCGCCGTGAAGTGGCCGCCATAGTGGAAGCGGAACTCGCGGAGCAGTTCGGGACCGGAATCCCGGAGAGCATCAGAAAAATCTCGAAAAAAGAAGCCGGTGTCTGAGAAGTCGTTTCGAGCATAATTTGTATATTTGCCTATAAGTCAACCAACACAAAAGCACTATGTTCAAGTTTTTCTTAGACGACAGCGACGACAGGAGCATCGACACCTTCATCAACGAGAAGGGGGACTTCGGCTTCGGGATGAAACTCGATGAGAACATGGGTATCAACCTTGACGGAGGGACGCCCTACTTCAAGATCGGTGACAATTTCGGGATAGACATTTAGCGCCGCGGGCGCCCTGCCACCATCAGGAAGGCAAATTTCGACAAATTTACCCGGAGAACCTGTTGAATTTCGACAGTTTTACCCATTAAAGTGTCCAAACTGCTCTGAAAATAGACAAACTCTTCTGAAAAAATTTTTCGGCTACACTCTGCAAAACTCGCTCGCACCGAACGGGGGTTACATGTACGCGACGACTCATCCATATACTGTGACCGGGGACAGTAAAAGGAAGTACACCTGCCTGCATTGAGGCACCGTGACTGACGAGCTCAAGTTTATCCCGGGCAAGCAGTACCCGTTCGCCTCTCCGTTCGTCGATGTCCAGAAAGACATCTGCATGGCCTTCGGCTTTGCCATCTCTGGTGGCTGCGGAACTGTATACAGACCCAGAAAGGCCGCCCCGAAGCACCAGAGCGCCCTGCTCACCATCAGTGGAACCGAGCCTCAGATAAACCTTTTGTGCTCCTCGGAATATATGTACCCGGCCGCCTTGAGCCTTGATTCAAGTGCGGTCCTGTCCTCATGATAATAATCGCACACCTCGTCGAGACTGTCGAACAAGTTGTCCCTGAGGAGGAAATTGATAGCCGAGACGAGCATCGGCATGTCATTCTGCGGCAGACGGTCCATATTGCATCATTGTTTCGAGACTCCCTATAGCGGACTTCAGATCGGATGTGAATCTCCCATGCTCCATCAGAAACCCCTCCCTGCCGCCTGCCAGCGCCAGATACAGCTCTCGGTTCATCCCGATGGCATACGAAGCCACGGCGGACTCTATCTCGTCGCGCTGCACGGGGCTTTCGGAATACTCGTAGACCCTATATTTCTGATGAAAGATGCAATAGGCCGACTCGACCGCACCCCTGCTGATTTTATTGTCCATACTGGCTGCAAAGTTAGCAGACAATTTCTTAAATTCGCAGTCTGATCATGGAAAAGAAACCGGACAAGATACTGATCCGCGGAGCGCGGGTCCACAATCTCAAGAACATTGATGTCGACATCCCCCTCGGGAAGATCGTCGGCATAGCCGGGGTGTCGGGCTCCGGCAAATCCTCGCTTTCGCTCGGGGTGTTATATGCCGAAGGCTCAAGGCGTTATCTTGAGTCCCTCTCGACATACACGAGAAGGAGAATGACACAGGCCGCGAAAGCAGATGTGGATGAAGTCCTGTATGTCCCGGCCGCCCTCGCCATGCACCAGAGGCCGGGCATCCCGGGAATCAGGAGCACTTTCGGCACGGGCACGGAACTGCTCAACAGCCTCAGGCTGATGTTCTCCAGGCTCGCGAGCCACCGCTGCCCCAACGGGCATTATATGGAGCCCTCACTGCGGGTCGCCGCAGGAAAGGACCTCGTCTGCCCCGTGTGCGGAGAGCATTTCTACCCGCCGGGAGCCGAAGACCTGGCGTTCAACAGTCAGGGAGCGTGCCGGACTTGCGACGGCACCGGCACCATCCGTACGGTTGACGAATCCACCCTCATCCCGGACGAGAACCTTACGATAGATGAAGGAGCGGTCGCGCCATGGAACACGCTGATGTGGTCGCTGATGAAAGATGTCTGCCGCGCGATGGGCGTAAGGACAGACATCCCCTACAAAGACTTGACCGACAAGGAAAAAGACATAGTCCTACACGGTCCGGCCGAGAAAAAGCACATTCTCTACAAGGCCAAGAACTCCAATGACGCGGCCGAACTGGATTTCACCTTCTTCAACGCCACATACACTGTCGAGAACGCGTTGTCGAAGGTCAAGGACGAAAAAGGGATGAAGAGGGTCGAGAAGTTCCTGAGGCTCGATGTCTGCCCGGACTGCGGAGGCACACGGCTTTCCGACGCGGCCAGGGCGCCAAGGCTCAGGGGAATATCCCTGGCCGAGGCCTGCACGATGACGCTTACCGAGATTGTGGAATGGGTCAAAGGCGTGCCGACCTCGCTTCCGGAAGAGATGAGACCCATGGCCGAAAGCATCTGCGCCTCTTTCCTCGACACCGCCAGACGCCTGCTCGACCTGGGCATAGGCTACCTGACCCTTGACCGCTCCGCCGCCACCCTCTCCACCGGTGAAAGGCAGAGGATGCAGCTGTCCAGGGCCGTGCGCAACCGGACAAGCGGGGTGCTCTATGTGCTCGACGAGCCGTCCATCGGACTGCATCCCGCCAACATCGAAGGCCTTTGCGGCGTGATGGACGACCTGATTGCGGACGGCAACTCCGTGGTGCTCGTGGACCACGACACGCAAATCCTGTCCAAATCCGACTGGATGATAGAGCTGGGGCCGGGCGCCGGCTCGCAGGGAGGAGAAGTGATCGCGCAGGGGACGGTGGCTGACATGGAGCGCAACCCGGTCTCCATAATCGGGCCGTACCTCGCCGGCAAGGACAGGACGGAACCGAGCCACGCCAGCGGCGAAGAGATCTTCAAATACGGCGCGATTACGATGTCAACAGGGCACATACACACTGTGCAGCCCCTTGAAGTGAGAATCCCGAAAGGGCGCCTTACCGTTGTGACAGGTGTTTCCGGATCCGGCAAGACCACCATGGTGCTCGAGAGCCTCATCCCAGCCCTGCAGGCCAGAATCTCCGGAGCCAGTCTGCCCGTTCACGTCAAGGGCATCGAGGCCGGCGGCATCGGGCAGGTCAAACTCATAGACGCCTCCCCTATCGGAATCAACGTGCGTTCCACCGTGGCGACATATGCCAATGTCCACGATGAACTGAGGAAAGTCTTCGCCAAGACGCCCGACGCGAAAAAGCACGGCTACAAGGATGGAGACTTCTCCTACAACACCGGCAAACTGCGATGTCCCACCTGTGACGGCACCGGGGTCATAAGCCTGGATGTGCAGTTCCTCCCGGATGTCGAAATAAGCTGCCCGGACTGCCGCGGGTCCAGATACTGCCGCGCGGCGGAAAGCATCAGACGCGAGAACTCCGCCGGAGAATTCCATTCCCTGCCTGAACTCATGGACATGGATGTCAACTCCGCGCTCAACGCATGCGGCGACTTGCGGACAGTAAGCCAGCGGCTCCGCGTCCTCCGCGACCTGGGGCTGGGATACCTCACACTCGGGGAGCAGACGCCAAGCCTCTCAGGCGGTGAGGCGCAGAGGCTGAAACTCGCCAGCGAGATGGGACGCGGCCAGCAGGACTCCGTGTTCGTGTTCGACGAGCCTACCATCGGGCTCCATCCTTCCGACGTGCAGACGCTGCTGGAAGTATTCAGAGGCCTCATCGGCCACGGGGCCACGGTCATAGTGATAGAGCACGACCTCGATGTGATCCGCAACGCCGACTTCATCATCGACATGGGACCGGGCGGCGGCTCAGAGGGCGGGAGAATCGTGGCGCAGGGGTCGCCTCGCGAAATAAGTGCCGACCCGCACAGCATTACGGGTAAATTTCTATAGAAATTGCTATATTTGCCGAGATGAAACGGTGGCTCAAGATACTCCTTGTCTTCACCCTGATGCTGGTATGCCGCGAGAACGCGCTGCCTTCATCCGGAGCCGCGACCGTACCGGTCATCGCCGGGACGGGAGAAATCACCCAGAAAGAGAGCCCGGCGACCGCTGACACCAGGATACAGGACCTTTACCTGTGCGCCCAGGGCTATGAGTACACCGTCCCTGAGCATTTCTCCTCCTCCGCACGTCTCCGCAGCGGAGGGACTCGCCGCACTGCCGGAAGCGCCAAGGTGTTCATCAAGGCCAGAAGCCTTGTCAATCTGTCAAACCCTGTCGGCTTCGTCCAGGAGCAGAGCAGTTTCATCTCAGGGACGCTGTCCAGCACCTCGCACTTCATCCTGTTGAGAAAATTCCGGCTCTGATTGTCGTACACCGCTAAGCCGAAGACCGCCCGGGCAGAGCGGCCTTCACCACCGTGTCCCGGGTCCGTCCAGGACAGGAGGTCAGTATCCGCCCTCTCAATCGACAATCAGACAATTACAATCATGAACAAAGAATTTTCCCGCACCCGCAGTGCGAAAGACACCATCATTTCACTTGCACTCGTCATCGCCGGCTTCGCCTGCGTGCTTTTCAAGACTCCCGTCGGGGTCAACATCCTCGGCTGCTGCGCCATAATCCTCGGTATAGTCCTCTTCTGCATGCTCAAGTCCTGCCGCAAGGACACCGAGACCGGCATCTGCTATAAACTGAAGACCAAATACTACCCGGCCAAGCGTCAGGAAGAGGTCCTGAACGCCCTCAAGACCGACCCTTCATCCATAGATTGGACGGAGAGCGGCACCGAGGAGGGGCTGAGGGTGGACATCTTCTGCTCCAAAGCCAAGAACAAAGTCTTCGTGCAATGCTATCGTTACATCCCGTACGAGTATCAGGTCTGCTCCGACTGGTTTGAGCTGCCGCTCGACAAATGCGGCAACCTGGCGGAATAGCGTCGCCGCCTCCGCATACGAAGCCACGGGGCCGATGGACAGATGCCGACAAAAGCACCTCACAACTCCCATCAGCCCCGGGGCTTGTATCGTAAGGCGCCCACCGACCAAGGCAGACGCTTGCAGGAGAGCCGGATAAAAGGTATCTTTATGGTCTAAAACACAAGACATGTCCCTCAAGAACATAGGAGAATTCGGACTGATCGGAGAGATCAGGGACGCTTTCAGGGACGGGGAGCACGGCCCGGAACAGGAAAGCGGAAACGGCATAGACAGCAACCCGGCTACAATGGGCATAGGAGACGACTGCGCCGTCATCCCTCAGAGAGACGGCATTGCCACTCTCGTCAGCACCGACATGCTGGTCGAAGGCAGCCACTTCCTGCTGGACGACATCAGCCCATACCGCCTCGGCTGGAAATCCGCCGCCGTCAACATCAGCGACATCGCGGCCATGGGAGGAACCCCGACGGCGACATTCCTCGCCCTGGCAATCCCGGACAAGATTGACAACTCCTGGATGAAGGAATTCATCCGCGGTTACCGCGACCTTTCGCTGAAGTTCAGCTGTCCGCTTCTCGGCGGCGACACGACATCCTCCCCCGGTGGACTGTGCATCTGCGTCACCGTACTCGGAGAATGCCCTCAAGGCAGGCAGCGGTGCCGCGACATGGCACGCGAGGGCGATCTTGTCTGCGTCACCGGCAATCTCGGAGACTCGGCGGCGGGGCTCAGAATCATACTCGAGAAGAAGAAGCGCGACACCGACGCCGAACACCTGATCGGGAAGCATTACCAGCCTGTGCCGCGGGTCGAGGCGGGCCTGAAGCTTGCCGCCACTCCGGGCGTCCATGCCATGATGGACATCTCCGACGGCATCGGATCCGACATCCGCCACATCCTCAAAGCCTCGCACAAGGGTGCCGAGATAGATGTGAACGCCCTCCCCCTTTCCGGAGAACTCAAGAGGGTCTGCGCCAGCCACGGCTGGGATCCGGTAGAACTTGCCACCTGCGGCGGAGAAGACTACGAACTCCTGTTTACAATAACTCCGGAAGCTCAGGCCGGACTGGATGTGGAACATCACATCATCGGGCGCATCACTTCCGGAGAGAATCTGGAGTGGGTCGGTTCAGACCGCGACTACCTTGGATTCAGGCACTTCTAGCTGATGAACAGCAGTTCACGGTACTTAGGAAGAGGCCAGGTGCGGTTGTCGACGATCTCCTCGAGCTTGTCGATAGGCTTGCGCAGGTCATAGAGAGCCTCGGCGATCTCGTGATAGGCCACGGCCTTCTCGTACTCGTCGGTGATGGCGTTCGCAGCCTTGCGCGCCTCCTTCATGGCGGCCGCCTTCAGGCGTATGTCTTCCACATAGCCGGAAATCTTGGCGATCAGCTCAAGCTCGGTGGCGCAGTTGTCGGTGCCGCCGAAGACCTCCTTGCACAAGGCGACCTCTTTAAGCAGACGGGACTTGTATTCAAGCACGGCCGGGATGATGTGGTTGATGGCAACCCTGACAAGCACGCGCGACTCGATCTGCACCTTCTTTGAATATGTCTCCCACTTCACCTCGTTGCGCGCGGCGAGTTCCTTCTCCGTGTACACGCCGGTTGAAGTGAACATCTTGACGGAGTCCGGACGGGTGAACACCTTGAACATCTCCGGCACGCTCGTCTCGACATCAAGGCCACGCCTTACCGCCTCGGCCTTCCACTCTTCGGTGTAGCCGTTGCCGTCGAAGCAGATGACATCGAGCACAGATGCGATGATCGGCTTGAGGGTGTCCATCACGGCCACGTTGACACTCTTGCCCTTGGCTAACTCCTTGTCAACGTCAGCCTTGAAGATGGTGAGCTGCTCGGCCACGGCCGCATTGAGGGTTGTCATGGCGCCGGCGCAGTTGGCTGATGAACCTACGGCCCTGAACTCGAAGCGGTTGCCGGTGAACGCGAACGGTGATGTGCGGTTGCGGTCGGTGTTGTCAAGGAATATCTCCGGAATCTCCACGAGACCTACGCTCTTGCCCTTCTTGCCGGCAATCTCGATCGGGGTGTCGGAAGGCACTTCAAGCAGTTTGTGAAGCACATCGGTCATGGTCTTGCCGAGGAAGGCTGAGACGATTGCGGGTGGCGCCTCGTTGGCACCGAGACGATGGGCGTTGGTCGCGGTGGCGATTGACGCTTTCAGCAGGGCATTGTGCCTCTGCACTGCGGCCAAGGTGTTGACGAAGAACGTGATGAACTGGAGGTTGCCGGTGGCGTCCTTGCCAGGGGCGAAGAGGAGGGTGCCAGTGTCGGTGCCGAGCGACCAGTTGTTGTGCTTGCCGGAACCGTTGACCCCGTCAAACGGCTTCTCGTGGAAGAGAACCACGAAGCCGTGCTTGCGGGCGAGCTTGTTCATCAGGTTCATCACTATCTGGTTCTGGTCGTTGGCGAGGTTGGTCTCCCCGAATATCGGGGCGAGTTCGAACTGGTTTGGAGCCACCTCGTTGTGCCTGGTCTTGAGAGGAATGCCGAGCCTGTGCCCCTCGATTTCCAGATCTCTCATGAACGCGGCCACGCGGGAAGGAATCGCCCCGAAGTAGTGGTCGTCGAGCTGCTGGTTCTTGGATGAATTGTGTCCCATCAGGGTGCGGCCGGTGATCATCAGGTCAGGACGGGCCGAATAGAGTGACTCATCCACCAGGAAGTATTCCTGCTCCCAGCCGAGATATGAATAGACTTTGTTGACAGACGGGTCGAAGAGCCTGCACACAGGCACGGCAGCGTCAGAAACGGCTTTGAGTGCCTTTTTGAGCGGAGTCTTGTAGTCCAGAGCCTCCCCCGTGTAGGAAATGAAAACTGTAGGGATGCAGAGGGTGTCGCCCTGGATGAATACCGGAGATGTAGGGTCCCAGGCCGTGTAGCCACGGGCCTCGAAAGTGGCGCGTATGCCTCCGCTCGGGAAAGAGGAAGCGTCAGGCTCCTGCTGGGCGAGAGACTTGCCGTCGAAGGTCTCGATGACGCCGCCCTTGCCGTCGTAGTCGATGAGCGAGTCGTGCTTCTCTGCCGTACCCTCAGTGAGCGGCTGGAACCAGTGCGTAACATGGGTGACATTGTGGGCCATGGCCCATTCCTTCATGCCCCTGGCGACTCCGTCGGCCGTCTTGCGGTCGAGGGCCACGCCCTTGTCGATGCATTCAAGGAGAGCCTTGAGCGTGTCGGCATCGAGGTACTTGCACATCTTTGCCCTGTCGAAGACGAGTTCCCCGTAATAATCAGAGGTCCTGCCGGCAGGCACTTCCACCGGTACAGCCTTCTTCTCGAAGGACTCTTTTACCAGATCTGTTCTGTCAATACTCATAATACTATAAGGTTATAACTAAGTTTTCTTCTCAAAAAAGCGAAAGCCGGACCCCAAAAAAGGCCCGGCTCTCTTAAACCATAATCGTTTCTATTAAAACTATCTCTTTCGTTTACCTACATCCGGGCAACGGCAAACACGAAAAAGCTCAGAACCTGCTGACGCTGGCCCTGCTGCTGGAACTGCTGCTGCGCATTCAATGGTGTAGAGTAAAGCACTGTTGTTTCGTTTTGATTTCGGGGCGCAATTTACATATTATTTTTGGAAAGGCAAGAAAATTTTCGCATTTTCGGCAGAAGAAAACATCCGTCCCGAATGAACAAGTCCCCATATCTCAGGATCGCCCTGCTCTGCCTCGGCTTAGCCGCCGGCCCAACATCCGTGATGTCAAGAAATTACACTGCCCGCGCACACACAGAGGCATACAGGCCGCAATTTGTCTATAGCGTCGAGTTCGGGATGAATTTCGACAACCGCGAATACGGAGATGAGACTTTCGCCCCCTCCGGCACCATCTTCGGCGCCAGGCTCGCCCCGTCCGTCGGCTTCGTCAAAGGGACATACAATTCCAGGCACACGTTGATGGCCGGGGCCGACTTCTTCAAGGACTTCGGGGACATAAGCGCCGACGAAACCGCGCTTTTCCGGGAAGCGTTTTTTTATTACGGGCTTGAGCGCCGTCTCGACGATGGCGCATTCTCCCTCACGGCCGGCATCTTCCCGCGCAGCACGAGCCGGGAGCGCTGGAGCACGGCCTTCTTTTCCGAGAAGTACATGTGGTACCACCCATATATGGAAGGGATGTTGATGAGTTACGAGCGCGCACACGGACATATCGAGCTCGGATGCGACTGGATCGGGATGCACGGGGCCTCCCCTTCCGTCAAGGAGCAGTTCATGCTCTTCTCTTCCGGGCACATCTCCCCTTGGCGCCGCCTCAGGCTCGGATACAGCGCATACATGATGCACCTCGCCAATTCGGCCGAAGCGCCCGGGGTCGCCGACAATTTCCTGGGAGAGGCCTATGCCGAACTGGATCTCGGGGGCCTCGGAGGCATATTCCACGAATTCACCATCCGTGCGGGCTACCTCCAGTCCCTGCAGAGAGACAGGGAGGTCTCGTCAGACTTCGCGGCTCCGGGACTTGGAGAAGTGTCCCTACTCCTCTCACGCAGCGGCTTCGGTGCAGCCAACTCCCTATATTATGGCAAGGACCTGATGACTCTCTACGACAGTTGCGACGCTGCCGGAGAAGTCTATGGGGAGCGGCTCTACTTCAACGACCCCTTCTTCCGCATGCGCCCCGGCGGAGGCGGCACGGCAGGGAGCTATGACCGTCTGGAAGTATTCTACGCCCCGCAGCTCGGGCGCAGCCTCCAGCTGAAATTCTCCGCCGTATTCCACTTCAACAATCTCTCTTTCAGCGGCTGCCAGCAGTTGATAACCCTCCGATACAATCTCTAAAAATTTTGTTTGTCCGAAAATATCAATATCTTTGCATTGTTATTAACAACGCTGTTAGACAAGTCGGTTAACAAATGGCAAAGAAAGACAACAAAGAACAGGAAATCCTCCTCGCAGCCGAGAAGCTGTTCGCCGAGAAAGGATTCAAAGGAGCGACCACGAGCCTGATCGCGGCCGAGGCCGGGGTTACCCACGCCATGCTCCACTACTATTTCAGGACGAAGGAGCAGATATTCCTGAAAGTCTGCGACAGCTACATGGAGGAAGTCAGGAGCGAACTCAGGCCGATAATGGAACCGGCCGTCTACGATGTGAAGCTGATAAAGACAGTCACGGAGATATGCTTTGATTTCTTCAGCTCCCACAGCGGCCAGATGAGCCTGTTCTTGGAAGTAGCAAAAGAAAGGCCCGAACTCCTGGAAGAATATGTGGCTGAACTCGGCCGCTACATGGGCGGCGCTCTCACCGCTCACCAGGAGAGGACAGAGTCGGCGGTCAGGGAAGGCAAAATCAACGACATCTCATTCTCCGACCTGCTGCTGGACATAGTGAGCGTCTGCGCCTCCCCCTTCTTCTTCGAGCCGGTAGTGGACAACATAATGAAAATGGACGCCGCCCGCAAGAAGGAGTTTCTGGAATCGCGCAAACGAGAAGCCGTTGAGTTGATCGCAAATCGAATAGTCAAAAGAACATGAAAACGCTCAGAAAAACTTTGATGACGCTTCTCGCGTTGTCGTGTCTGCACGCGAACGCCCAAGTGTCACTTGACGAATGCATAAAATCAGCATTTGACAATTATCCCCAGATCGAAGAGATGGATCTGATCAAGGCAAGCGAGGGCTACGACCTCAAAAACGCCGCTATGGCATGGCTGCCGCAATTGAGCATTTCCGCCAAGGCCAGCTGGCAATCCGATGTCGTGGAAATGCCGTTCAGCATCCCCGGGATGGAAATCAAAATCCCGCACGACCAATACGGGGTCACAGCCGACCTGACCCAGCAGATCTGGGACGGAGGCGCCGCCGCGTCCAAAAGCAAGCAGATCAAGGCCGGGGCGGAAGTCAAGCGCAAGCAGCTTGAGGTCAACCTCTACTCCATCAAGTCCAAAGTCCAGAGCATCTACCTCGGCATCATCCTGCTGGACAAGCAGATAGAACTTAACGATGTGCTGGAGACCAACCTCCGGCGGAACCTGGAGGAAGTCAAGGCGTCGGCCGAAGGCGGAGTCGCCGGCAAGTCCGACATCGACCAGATCAGGGTCAACCTCCTCTCCTGCGAGCAGCAGAAAGCCGGGCTGATGGAAGACAGGAAGGCATATGTCCGCATGCTCGGACTTCTCACAGGCAAGGACCTGACCGGCCAGACACTGGCGGAGCCGCAGCTCAAGGCGGATTCATCGATGGACATCAAACGCCCGGAACTGGCGCTCTACGACGCGCAGGCCCTTCAGACCCAGGCGCAGGAAGAGCAGCTCAACACCTCACTGTGGCCGCGCCTGAACCTCAATCTCCAGGCAGGCTACGGCCGTCCGGGACTCAACATGCTGTCCGGCGAGTTCGACCCGTACTTCATCGCCGGGCTTAAGATGCAGTGGAACATCGGCTCGTTCTACACCCTCAAGAATGACCGCCGCAAATCAGAAGCAGAGAAGCAGAGGATCGACGCCACCCGCAGGTCATTCCTGCTCAACACATCCGTGGAAGCCGCCCAGAAGCAGAGTCAGGTAACCAAGGACATGGATGTGATCGCAAGGGACGAGGAGATCATCGAACTGCGCAAAAGCATACGGGAGACCGCCGAGCAGCAATACAAGGAAGGCGTGATCAAGATGAACGACTACCTCTCTCTCCTTGACGAGGAGTTCAAGGCGAGACTCAACCAGAATGTACACGAAGTACAATATATGATGGATCTGCTGGATCTTAACAACACACTCGGAATATAAAGATTTTAAATATGAAAAAGACACTTTTTGCGATCGTCCTGACGCTGGCGGCAGTCAGCTGCGGAAGAGACATAGACTTTGACGCCTGCGGGCAGATTGACGCCACGACCGTGACCGTATCGGCAGAGAGCAGCGGCAAGATTCTCTATCTTGACATCGCCGAGGGCGACCGGGTACGCTCCGGCCAGGAGGTCGGCGCGATAGACTCTCTCCAGACATACCTCCAGATCCAGGAGCTGCGGGAACGGATAGACGGAGCCGACTCAAGGATGGTCGATATCGCCAGGCAGGGCGAGCCGAACCAGAGCCAGTTGAAGAGTCTCCAGAACGACCTCGCGAGATACACGAAACTCCTCGACAATAACGCGGCCACCCAGAAGCAGGTCGATGACCTAAATGACAAGATCGCCATCCTCAAGGCCCAGATATCCGCGCAGGACCAGAGCTGGAGCCGCAACAACACCTCAGTGAGGTCCGACATCAAGGGATACCGGATCCAGCTCGCGCAGAAAGAGGACCAGCTCGCCAAGTGCCACATCACCGCACCTGTCTCAGGCACCGTGCTCACCAAATATGCCGAAGCCGGAGAGAGCGTGACCGTCGGCAAGCCTGTCTTCAAAATCGCAGACCTGGAGCACACCTATGTGCGCGCCTACTTCAGCACCTCACAGCTCGCCGGCATGAAGATTGGCGACAGCATCAAGGTCATCCCGGATGACGGCAGCCGCTCCCCTAAGCAATACGAGGGACGCGTCACCTGGATTTCCGACCAGGCAGAGTTCACCCCGAAGAACATCCAGACCAGGGATGAACGCGCGGAGATGGTATATGCGGTCAAGGTGGCCGTCCCTAACGACGGAAGCCTGAGACTCGGGATGTACGCATACCTGAGGAAATAGCCATGGACACATCCATTGAAGTCCGGCATATCAGCAAGAGCTACAAGAAGGTCGCAGCCCTGACGGATGTCAGCCTGGAGATCCGCAAGGGAGAGATCTTCGGACTGATAGGCCCTGACGGCTCCGGCAAGACAAGCCTGTTCAGGATTCTCACGACCCTCACCCTGCCGGATTCCGGCAGCGCATCGGTCAACGGCCTGGACGTGATCCGCGACGTCAGCGGAATCCGCCGCATAATAGGCTATATGCCGGGGCATTTCGCCCTCTATCAGGATCTGAGCGTGGAGGAGAACCTGAATTTCTACGCCACGATATTCGGGACGACAGTGGCAGAGAACTATGGAACCATCAAGGAAATCTACTCTCAGATCGAGATGTTCAAGGACAGGCGCGCGCGCGACCTCTCCGGAGGAATGAAACAGAAGCTGGCGCTTTGCTGCGCCCTCGTGCACAAGCCGGAAGTGCTTCTGCTCGACGAGCCCACGACCGGCGTCGACGCTGTCAGCCGAAGGGAATTCTGGGAGATGCTCAAAAGGATCAAGGAGAGCGGAGTCACCATAATGGTCTCCACCACGTACATGGACGAGGTGAGCCGTTGCGACAGGATAGCCATGATACTTGACGGCAAGATCATCGGCCAGGGGACACCGGCTGAAATCGTCGCCCGATATCCGGACAGGCTGTATTCGGCGAGCGGCGAGAACATGTTTGAGATCCTCGGCATATTACGGCATGTAGACGGCGTGCTGAACTGCAGTTCATTCGGAAGCGAGTGTCACGTATCGGTGGCCCAGGACGGCCCTGACGAGACCGTACTCGCCAAATCGCTTGAAGACGCCGGAATCAGCGGCTGCACCGTGAAGAGAATCAGTCCCGGCATAGAAGATTGTTTCATAAGACTGTCTTGATTATGGACACGAGCATCAAAACAATAGAGATATCGCATCTCGTCAAGAAATTCGGTTCATTCGCGGCCGTGAACGACATCTCATTCGATGTCTACAAGGGGGAGATTTTCGGCTTCCTCGGAGCGAACGGCGCCGGAAAGACCACGGCGATGAGAATTCTCTGCGGACTCAGCTTCCCCACCTCGGGCGAAGGCACTGTGGCCGGTTTCAGCATAAAGAACGAGCAGGAGAAGATCAAGAGCCACATCGGCTACATGAGTCAGAAGTTCTCCCTCTATCCCGACCTCAAAGTATGGGAGAACATCGAGCTGTTCGGCGGCATCTACGGACTGTCCGACGCCCAGATAGCCGCGAAGACCGACTCTATGCTGAAAGCGCTCTCGCTGGAAAACGCCAGGAACATGTTCGTACGTGACATGCCTCCCGGCTGGAAGCAGAAGCTCGCGTTCAGCATCGCGATGGTGCATGACCCGGAGATTGTATTTCTGGATGAGCCGACTGGAGGCGTTGACCCCGTCACGAGGCGTAACTTCTGGGAGAGAATCTACGCCGCGGCTTCAGCCGGCGTGACCGTCTTCGTCACCACACACTATATGGACGAAGCCGAATATTGTGACCGCGTATCGATCATGGTTGACGGCAAAATAGAGGCCCTGGGGACACCGAAAGAGTTGAAAGACAATTTCGAAGCCAGGGACATGGATGAGGTATTCACAAAAATTGCCGGCAGGGCCGAGCGAGAACAATGAAAGAGATTGCAGCATTCATACGAAAAGAATTCAGGCATATCTTCAGGGACAAGAGGACGACTCTGATAGTCCTCATCATGCCTGTCGTCCAGATTATCCTCTTCGGATTCGCCATAAGCACGGAAGTCAACAATGCGGTGGTAGATATCGTCGGGGATACTTCCGACCCGCTCGTCAGCGAAGTGGTAAGCCATATCGACGGCAACAAATACCTGAGTGTCGGAGAGATCCTGCCCACACCGTCCAGAGCGGAAGCGCGGATCAAGGACGGCAAGGCAAAGGCCGCCGTCTGCTTCGGAAGCGGTTTCGCGCATGACTTCACCGCAAACGGGAAAGCCGTCGTGCAGATACTCAGCGACGGGGCGGACCCGAATACGGCACAGACGGTGACCAGCTATATCAAGAGCGTGCTGCAGAACGAGCAGCTTGAGATTTCGGAGAAGATGTCCGGGAAGAAGACGGCCTCATTCAGGCCGAATGTCCAGTTGATGTACAACCCCGCGATGAACTCGTCGTACAACTTCGTCCCGGGAGTCATCGGATTGATTCTGATGCTGATATGCTCCATGATGACCGCCGTCTCAATAGTCAGGGAGAAGGAGACGGGGACACTGGAGCTGGTACTGGTCTCCCCTGTCAAACCGTTCTGGATCATACTCTCCAAGTTGACCCCGTATCTTGTGCTGTCAGTCATCAACTTCAGCAGCGTGCTGCTTCTGGCGCACTATGTGATGGATGTCCCTGTCAAGGGCAGCATATTCCTGCTGTCCGCCGCGGCTCTGATATTCGTCGGCTCGTCGCTGGGACTGGGACTGCTGGTCTCCGTGATCTCCAAGACCCAGAAGACGGCGATGCTGCTGTGTGGAATGGGCCTGACCATGCCGACCATGATGCTCTCCGACCTCATCTTCCCGTGCGAAAGCATGCCGCTCGCACTTCAGATATTCTCAGACATCATACCGGCCAAATGGTTCATCATCATGGTGAAGAAGATAATGATCCAGGGCGTAGGCCTGCAGGCCATAGCCAAAGAACTGACGATTCTGACAGGAATGATGATCCTCCTGCTGGGAATCAGTATCAAGAAATTCAAGACAAGGTTATAGTTATGTGGAAATATCTTTTAAAGAAAGAGTTCAAGCAGTTCTTCAGAGATCCGGGAATGCCGCGCTTGGTGATGATGTTCCCGTTCCTGATCATTCTTGTCTTCCCGTTCGCGGCCAACATGGAAGTCCGCAACATCAACCTTGTCGTGGCGGACAATGACAGGACAGACCAATCGGTGCTCCTCACGGAGAAGTGCTCTTCCTCCGGCAATTTCAAAATCAGGGGCGTGCTGCAATCGCCTACGGAAGCCCAGGCCCTGATGGACAACGGCAAGACGGACGCCATCCTGACGATCAACTCCGGCTTCGCCCGCTTCCTGGAGAGCGCTTCCGAGACATCTGACGCGATTCCGGTGGGGATCAAGGTCAACACGGTCAACGGCACACGCGGCAACATCGGCGCACAGTATCTCAACGCCTGTGTAAGCGACTTCGTGGCATCGGCAAGCCGAGGCGCAGCAGCCGCCCCGTCAGGAGGCCAGTTCGAGATCCGGGAACGCTACCTGTACAACCCCTACATGGATTACAAGGCATTCATGATTCCGGCGCTGATTGTGATAGCCATCACCATGATGTGCGGTTTCCTCCCGGCACTGAACATCGTGGCGGAGAAGGAGAGCGGGACCATCGAACAGATCAATGTCACGCCGGTGTGCAAGACGACATTCATCATCTGCAAGATGATTCCATATGTGGCGGTCGCATACTTCATGGTGTTCTCCTGCATGCTTCTGGCCTGGCTCGTGTTCGGATACGGATGCAGGGGCAGTTTCCTCGACATCATCATATTCACCTTCGCCCACATACTGGTGATGGCGTCATTCGGGCTGCTGATTTCGAACTACAGCGACAACTCCCAGCAGGCGATGTTCGTCATCTGGTTCTTCAGCATGGTGTTCATGCTCATGAGCGGCATTTTCACCCCGGTCGAATCCATGCCGGAATGGGCACAGGCCATCACATACATCAACCCGCTGAGGTATTTCGCGGATGCGATGCGCTCGACGGTCCTCAAAGGCGCCACTTTGGCGCAGACTTGGAAGGATCTTGTATGCCTCCTGGGTATCGGCACCGCCACCACGACCTGGGCGATATTAAGTTACCGCAAAACCTCATAGGACATGTCCAGATTCCGCTCACGCAGATCCAGAAGGAGATAAGCCTGTCTTACCCCCGGATCGGAAGCATCTATTTCGGGCGCGCCCCTCTGACAGCCTCAGCCTCAAGGGGGTTGTCCGGCCAGGAGTGCTTCGGATAGCGGCGGCGCAGTTCCTTGCGCACCTCAAAATATGTCCCGCTCCAGAAACTCCTGAGGTCTGACGTGAGCTGGACAGGCTTGAAGCCCGGAGAGAGAAGTTCCATCAGGACAGGCACACGCCCGCCGTCAACCCTCGGAGTGTCCGTCAGGCCGAAGCACTCCTGCAGCCTCACACGCAGCACCGGAACATCGTTCCCCTGCCGGTATTCAAGTCTTATGCGGCTCCCTGTCGGCACCTCCAGATGAGACGGCGCCAGGCGGTCCACAGCCTCCTGCTGACTGTACCCAAGCAGAGAGCGGAGCACCTGCACCATGTCTATCTTCTTGAGTTCCGCAGCTGAAGCGGCCCGGCCGATAAACGACGGCAGCCATTCCCCCGCCCTCTCCAGGAGCGAATCCGTGCCGAAATCGGGCAACTCCAGTTCCGGATGCCGCGAAGCGACAAAAGCGACGCGCCTCTGGAAGTCCGCCACATCATCCGAGAAGTCAAACATGCTCAGCCCCTCTTTACGCGCCGCCTCGCTGACTATGGAAATCACCCTCTCCCGCGGCACATCACCGAGCGGCTTCTCGCCAAGCACAAGCGAACCCAGACGCATCTCCCGGCTCGCCACGACGGCCTTGCGGGCCGAACTCCAGGACAGGTTGTCGTATTGCCGGGCCAACGGCAGCAGGTCGTCGGGGTGAACTGGAGACGCCATAAATATCCGCCCGGAGCGGTCCCTGGAGGAGTTCATCGAGGCGACGGCGAGATATTCGCAGTCCGCGAGAGGGTCAGTCCGGTCAACGGACGCCCGTCCTCCGCCGGCGAGAGAAAAGCTGCCCAGTTCACCGGGAACAGACTTCCCCACCCTCTCCGGATACGCTGCGGCTATCAGTGCCCCGGCAGAATAAGGATCGCAAGAGAGCGCAGCCTCGGCGGCCCCGGCAATACGCCGGTATTGCCCGGCGGCACGGCGGATACGCGACCACCTCGCCCCATGCGCAGAATGCAGGGCGGTGATGCGGATCCCGATGTCCGAGCCCTCATCCGGAAGTGGGTCACGCTCTTCAAGGAGCGCTGCGATGTCAGCAGCCAAAGACTTGTCCTCAGCATACGACGCCCTCAAGAACATACTGGCTATACGCGGATGGCAAGGATAGGCTGCCATCTTCCTCCCTGTCGTCGTGATGCGTCCCTCTGCATCTGCGGCCCCGAGGGCCTCAAGCAATGCGTAAGCCCGGGACACGCCATAAGGAGGAGGCGGAGTCAGCCACGGCAGCGACCCGATGCCCGTCCCGCCCCATGAGAGGATATCAAGAAGCACCGGAGCAAGGTCAGCATCAAGAATCTCCGGCCTGCGATTCTCAGCCATCAGGCTCTCCGTCGCCAGACTCCACAGACGATAGCAGACCCCTGGAGCCACACGGCCGGCCCTGCCGGCACGCTGCGCCGCCATATCTTTGCTTATCCGCACTGTCTCCAGCCGGCTGAGACCACTCTGCGGATCGAAAACCATCTTGCGGCACAGTCCCGAGTCCACGACGACACGGACGCCCTCGATGGTTATGGAAGTCTCGGCGATCGGGGTCGCCAGCACTACTTTCCTCTCTCCGGTGCGGCTCGGGGCTATGGCCTCCCTCTGCTCATCGGAGGTGAGCATCCCGTACAGTGGAAGCACCCTTGTAGCCCCGAGCGAACCCCCGAGAATCTCGACGCAGCGGCGTATCTCCGCCTCGCCCGGGAGGAACGCCAATATGTCCCCCTCATGAGCGGAATGCGCTTCACGTATCACCGCAGCGACAGTCTCGGCGGCATTCCGCTCATCAGCCTCCGTCCTCGTATGGACGATCTCAACCGGAAACATCCGTCCCCCGCTTTCCACCAGACCGGCGCCGAGGCCCGAGCAGATCTCCCGAGCATCGATAGTGGCGGACATTATCACGAGTTTCAGGTCCGGCCGCAGCACGCTGCGGGTTTCCCTCACCAGTGCGAGAGCCTCGTCTGCGGCAAGGCTCCTCTCATGGAACTCGTCGAAAATCACCGCCCCTACCCCGTCAAGGGTAGGATCATCAACTATCATGCGGCCAAGGACCCCTTCGGTAAGCACCTCTATCCTGGTAGCTGACGACACACGGCTCTCGAAGCGCATCCTGTATCCGACCGTCCCGCCCGGCTTCTCCCCCGCGAGGAAGGCCATCCGTTCCGCCACCTGCCGCGCCGCAATCCTGCGAGGCTCAAGCATCAGCACCTTCTCACCCTGCGGGACGGCATCCAGCACGGCGAAAGGAAGCACCGTGGACTTGCCGGCTCCCGGCGGGGCGCAGACCACAAGGCTCCCCTCACGCGACAGGCGCTCCGTCACCTGAGCCGCAACGGCATAGGCCGGCAAAGAGGCGGCCTGTTCTTTGTTTCTGATCAGTTTCACGCGGCGAAGTTAGGAAGTTTCGCAGGATTTGAGGCAAACATTCAAAAAATCCCTATTTTTGCGACATCAAGATAATGGCATGATGGCATGAAAGACAACTACGGATATATCAGGGTCGCGGCCGCGATGCCGAGAGTGCATGTGGCGGACCCGCAGGGCAACTGCGAAGAGATGGCGGCGCTGGCCACGAGCATCAGCGGGAACGGGGCATCCGTGATAGCATTCCCGGAACTCAGCATCACCGGGTACACTTGCGCGGACCTTTTCGGACAGCGCAAACTGCTTGACGACGCGCAGTCGTCGACAGAAGAGCTCCTCTCGCGCACAGCCGCCCTCGACCCGGTACTGGTCTTCGGCGCGCCTGTCGAATTCCGCGGGAGGCTGTTCAACTGCGCCGTAGTCGCCCGCCGGGGCAGGATTCTCGGAATAGTCCCGAAGACATATCTCGCAGGCAACTGCGAGTTCTATGAGCCGCGCTGGTTCGAATCCGCACGGGTTCTGGAAGGCAAGTGCGCTGAAATAAGTTACGCGGGCCAGACAGGCATACGCTTCGGAGTACGCCAGCTCTTCCGCATCGGAGATGCCATTATGGGAGTGGAGATCTGCCAGGACCTCTGGTCACCTGTGCCGCCTTCCACCTGGGCAGCCCTGTCCGGAGCGCAGCTCATAGTCAACCTCTCCGCAAGCAACGAGGTGCTGATGAAGCACGAATACCGCAAGCAGCTCGTATCATCCACAGCTTCAAGACTTTTCGCAGCATACATCTACTGTTCCTGCGGCTACGGGGAATCCACCCAGGACCTTGTCTGGGCAGGGTCTTCCCTGATATGCGAGGGCGGGACCGTTCTCCAGGAGAGCGAGCGCTACAAGAGGGACTCCCATTACATAACGGCAGATGTGGACATAGAGAAACTGGACACGCTCCGGGCCAAAGAATCGACATTCCGCTTCGAAGGCGAGACTGCGGACTTCTCCCTGACTGACGCCGGAGAAGCCTCCGCGACCGACTTCAGCACAATGCTCCTGAGACACATCGAGCCGCGCCCTTTCGTCCCGCAAGGAGAAAACCTTGACGGAAGATGCCGGGAAATCCTCTCCGAACAGGTAGCCGGCCTCACCACGCGCATGGAGCATATCCGCTGCCGCAAGGCGGTGATAGGAATCTCCGGCGGACTGGACTCGACCCTCGCGCTGCTGGTGACTTCCCTCGCGTTCGATGCGATGGGGCTGGACCGCAAAGGCATCATCTGCGTCACCATGCCTGGTTTCGGCACCACAAGCCGCACATACAACAACTCCCTCGCACTGATGGACCTGCTCGGCGTGACGGCACGGGAGATCTCCATCGTTCCCGCCACACGGCAGCATTTCGCGGACATCGGGCACGACGAGAGCATACATGACCTCACATACGAGAACAGCCAGGCCCGCGAGCGCACGCAGATCCTGATGGACATCGCCGGTAAGGAAGGCGGAATCGTAATCGGCACCGGAGACCTCTCCGAACTGGCTCTCGGCTGGTGTACCTACAACGGAGACCACATGTCAATGTATGCCGTCAATGTCAGCATCCCGAAGACCCTCGTGAGAACCCTGGTCGTATGGGCCGCCGAGAATAAGTTCAGCTCCGCAGAAAGAGTCAGGAGGGTCCTGCTGGACGTGGCCGACACCCCGATCAGCCCGGAACTCATCCCGGCCGACGACAACGGGCAGATCAAGCAGAAGACAGAAGACCTGGTGGGCCCGTACGAGCTGCACGACTTCTATCTCTACAATTTCTTCCGCTTCGGCTACGCCCCTGAAAAGCTCCTCTTCCTCGCGGGAAAGGCCTTTGCCGGGACATACGACGAGAGCACGCTGCGGCACTGGCTGGAGACTTTCCTCAAGAGGTTCTTCACCCAGCAGTTCAAGCGCTCCTGCATACCGGACGGTCCGAAGGTCGGCTCCGTATCCCTCTCCCCCCGCGGCGACTGGAGGATGCCTTCCGACATCGAGACGCCCTGGAAACTCTAATCTCGGCAAGCACTTCCGGCTCTATTAAAAAGGCCAAAGGTAGGCTACAACTCGTTCAATTTGACCGAGAATACGCACTTATGGTAATAGTAATACCGTATTTCAATCAACCTGCCTTCCCTGTCGTAGAATTTGTGTTCTCCATGCGATGCCGCGCTATCCATCCCAGGGCCATCCTTTTCATAATAAAGGAGCGGCCCTTCCTCCATTATCTTTCCATTCTCCCAATATGAAACTTCATAGCAAATCCTGTCAGGGTGATAGACATATCCGCTCTCATCCTTTATCGGGATGGAATATTCCTCGAAGTCACTGAATTTGAGTATCAGCTTCTCGTCATCTCCAAAACGAAAAAACTGGGACATTTTTGACATTTCCCCAGTAAAATGCATGTCTATATATTCTATTTTTTTATGTTTCCTATTAAAACTGATACGAATATAATCATCTTTGGAGCCTATATAGTATACATAGTCGAACCAATTGATAAGCAAATCCTGTTCAACACGCCATCCATTGTATACACGACTAGTATCGCTCTCCTGAGCATCAGTAATGGTAACGGCTGCAAGCAGCATGCAGATAAAAGAGACAATTCTTTCGGGTTTCATATCAATAAAATTTTCAATCTTCATCAGTGTTCACAGGAAAGGCCAGAGATCTGGATACGGTTATGCTGGCAGGCGAAGTTTTCAGTATTGCCTTATCAAACAGGTCCATGAAATTCTCCCATTCATCTCGGTCTATCAGCAAGCATCCTTTTGAAACATATCTTCCTTGACTATCCTTCCCAGTTAGATTTCTGCCACCGGCCATATGTATGTTAATACCAGCGGCATAAGTACGTCCGTCCTTGTAAGCCGGGTTTGTGGTACCAAGCTCTATTGTTTGGTTTTTGGCATCGACATCCCGCATTTTAAGTGCATCATATTGCCCGTGATGCTTACCGAAATGAGCTTCATAGATACCCTCAGGAACCGTAGCGAACAGTTCCGGATCAGCAGGGTATGTGCATGCCTTGAAAGACCTGGTCGTGCCGCAGCGGCAACTCATAGCCCTTTGCGTGGACACTCGTGAGAGGCACCACAATGCCCGGGAGACCGTTGAAATAGTTTACAGGGTTTTTTCCGTATCTTCCAAGTTCAGCCGCATTCGGAGAGAGCAGTTGGGGAAGGGATTCCTTGATAATGTTCGCCATGTCACTGCATTTTTTCAAGTTTACCCTGAAAAGGTAAATAAACCAGACGGCAACAACAAACCTCGTTGTTACATTTTATTTTTATGGCGTTTCAAGACACTGTTGACAGAGACGCCCTGGAAACTCTAATACCCGTACCGGCCCCTGAAGCGCGCCACAAGGGCGACGCACATCACAAGGGAAAGCACTTCGGCTATTATCACAGAATACCAGATTCCCTCCGCCCCGAAGATGGCCGGAAGGATGAAAACGCAGCCCATCTCGAAGACTATGGACCTTGAGAACGCCAGGGCGGCGGATATCTGCCCGTTCCCGAGCCCGGTAAACCAGGCCGAAGCGAAAAGGTTCAACCCGCAGAAAAGGAAACTCAGCATATAGATCCGCTGCGCCCTGACGGTCAGCGACACCATACCGGCATCGTAACCGACGAAAAGCCTGGCGGCAGGGGCTGCCGCGACCTCCGCCGTCAGCGTGAGCAGCAGACCGAGCCCCAGAAGTATCCTCGCGCTCTTGAAGAGCAGGCTGTGAAGCTCTTGCCTGTTGTCAGCCCCGTAGTTGAAGGCCACGACAGGAGACACGGTGAGATTGTACCCCATGAATACCGCGGCGAAGATATAACCAATATACATTATGACCGAGTACGCGGCGACCCCGGCCTGGCCATAGAAGAGCATCAGCTGGTGGTTGTAGCACATGCTGACAATGCTGAAAGCGATGTTGCCTATGTATTCGGAACTGCCGTTGGTGCAGGTGTGGACAAGAACTCCCCGATTGAAGCGTATCCTTGTGAGCCTGAGCTGCCTTGTCCCGCGTTTGCGAAGGAAGTACCACACCGGGAAGAATCCCCCGACGCAGCTGGCCATTATCGAGGCCAGGGCAGCGCCGAAAAGCCCCATCTTCAACACTATGATGAACAGGGTGTCCAGAACTATGTTGGTGAGGCCGCAGGCAAGCGACAGCCTCGTGCCGAGTTCCGGCTTCTCAGCCGCCATGTAGAAGGACTGGAACGCCATCTGCAGCATGAAGGCAGGCATCCCCGCTGCGAAAACGCGCCCGTAGGTAGTCGCGGCCCGGACAAGTTCCGCACCATCCGCCCCGAGAAGCACGACAATCCTCGGCATCAGTATGAACATCGGGATGCCGAAACCCAGGGAGAGCAGCACCGTGAAGGCAATCAGGGAGGTGAACGTCTCGCAAGCCTTGTCCAGATCCCTCTGCCCGAGCATACGCGAGACTATGGCGCTGCCTCCGGAACCTATCATCAGTCCGAGAGCGCCCACCACCATTATCGCCGGCCACGCGATGTTGAGTCCGGCAAATGGGGTGAGTCCCACATAGTTGGAGACGAACAGCCCGTCCACAATACTGTAGAGGCTGCCAATGATCAGCATCGCCATGTTGGGGAGAGAAGACAGGATAAGTCTCCCATACCCATAGTGCCCCCCAAGTTCTATCTTCACTCTTCGCACGGCAGGGGATTAAAGGATAAACGGAGCCATCAGGGCGCTGAGCGTCCCGTACTCGAGCAGGAAGCCGTCGTGACCGAACGCGGAGCTCATCTCGTGATACTCCGCTCCGGCGATTTTGGACGCCGTATCACGTCCGGGCTGCGGCGGGAAGAGATTGTCGCTGTCTATGTTGATCACCATTGCCTTCGCCTTGATTCTCCCGAGCGCGGCATCCACGCCGCCTCTGCCCCGTCCTATATTGTGGCTGTCAAGGGCGCAGGTCAGGTACCAGTAACTGTAGGCGTCGAAACGGTCCGCGAGCTTCTTCCCCTGATATCGCTGATAAGAAGCGGCCCTGTCCGCGAAAAGCGTGTCCGGATCCGCCTCGGACTGGGTGCGGTTATAGCCTTCGAAAGTCCTGTACGACAGCATCGCTATCGAGCGCGCACAAGCAAGTCCGGCCTTGCCGCCCGAGAGGGATGCGGCCTCGCCGAAAGTCGGATCCGAGAGCAGAGCCATCCTCTGCGACTCATTGAAAGCCGTCATATACGGCGTACAGCGGTCGGTGGTGGCGAGGAAGATCACCCGCGAGAAGACCTCCGGCTCGGTCACAGCCCACTCGTAGGCCTGGAAACCTCCGATTGACGGCCCGATCAGGACATCTACCCTGTCTATGCCGAGATGCTTGCGGACCAGAATGTTGCCCGCGACGATGTCGCGTATGGTGATCTTCGGGAAACACATCAGATAGGGCTGCCCGCTTGAAGGATCCGTCGAAGCAGGCCCAGAGGAGCCGTAGGGTGAGCAGAGCATGTTCACACACACCACGAAGCACTTCTCCGGGTCGATGAACTTGCCCGGGCCGACCATCTGCGGCCACCAGTCCTCCGGATCGGAGTTGGCGGTGAGGGCATGGCAGATCCACACCACTTTCTCGCCTTTGCGATATTCCCGGCCGGAGCAGTGATATGCAAGTTCGAGCCCGGGAAGACTCCCCCCGGACTCGAACTCAAATGCACCCGTATTCAGAACGCAGCGTCTCAGCATACCTCCAGGCACCAGTTATGGGAATCCTCGACTATGCCGTCCTGAATGCCCCGGATACGGTCATAGAGAGCGCGGCTCTTGACGCCGCATACACTCCCGGAAGGAATCGCCCAGCTGCGGCTGACCTCAGTCCCCTCAAGCAGAGGTTTGTCGTCGATGGAGCGTATAGGCGTGATCACCACGGCGGTGCCGCAGGCGTTGACCTCATCGAACTCGGCTATCTCCTCTACCGGCACGGGCCTCATCTCCACCTTCATCCCGAGATCTTCGGCGATAACGCGGAGGGACTTGTTGGTGATTGACGGAAGCACGCTGTCAGAAAGCGGGGTCACATAGGTGTCGCCCTTGATTCCGATGAAGTTGGACGATCCGAACTCGTCGATTCTGGTCTTGGTGGCCGGATCGAGGAACAGCAGTTCCGTATAACCCTGGGAATGAGCCATGTTATACGGATAGAGGGACATCGCATAGTTAGCCCCTATCTTATAGGAACCTGTACCATTGGGGGCGGCCCTGTCATAGTTGCGCGAGATGACAGCGGACACAGGCGAGAGCGCACCGGCCTGGGCATAGGTGCCGACAGGTACGCACATCACGGCGAACAGGACCTCACTCGAAGAACAGATGCTTATCTGCGGATCGACGCCCTCAAGCACGGGACGCAGGTACATGGAGGCGTTATGCCCGTATGGAGGGAGGAAATCGAGATTGGCCTTCACGCACATCTGGCACATCTTCAGGAAGAGTTCCTCTGAAGGATAAGCCATCGAAAGGCGGGCGGCGCTGCGCTGCAGGCGCCTCGCGTTCTCGTCCGGCCGGAAGAGACGCACCTTGCCGTCCTTGCCGCGGAATGCCTTCAGTCCCTCGAAGCAGGAGTTCCCGTAATGGAAGACACCGGCGAAGGCGTTGAAATGGAAATCGAAGTCGCCGGTCAGTTCCGGCTCGCTCCACTGTCCGTCGCGATAGCGGCTATAGACGATGGCGCATGTCTTTCTGTAGTGGAAGCCGAGGCTCCCCCATTCAAGATTGTTCATGTCAATATGTTATTTATCGTTCTCTATCAATTCCGCGACCTTGTCGCCCACCTCTGAACAGCGTCTCGGGCACGCGCCGGACGGGGCCAGGTCTTCAGTGACGAAGCCCATGTCGATGCTCGCACCGACGGAGCTGCGTATCGCCGCGCCTTCCTCCTTCAGGCCGAAGGCGTACTCGAACATCATGGCGGCGGAGAGTATCGTCGCGAGAGGGTTGGCGATGTCGCGTCCGGCAGCCTGCGGATAGGAGCCGTGGATAGGCTCGTAGACGCCCGTGCGCTCACCCAGCGAAGCAGAGGCAAGAAGCCCCATGGAGCCGCTTATGCAGCTCGCCTCGTCGGTGAGGATGTCTCCGAAGGTGTTCTCGGTGACAAGCACATCGAAGAAGCGCGGTCCCGTAATGAGTTTCATCGCGGCGTTGTCCACATACATGTAGTCTGTCTGCACCTCGGGATATTCCGGAGCCATCTCCTGAGCGACCTGCCTCCAGAGCCTTGAAGACTCCAGGACATTGGCCTTGTCAACGACTGTGAGGTGCCGGCGGCGCAGCATGGCAAGGGAGTAGGCCTGGCGGAGTATGCGTTCTACCTCGTAGCGATGGTAGATGTTGGTGTCGTATGCCGTGTCGCCTCCGTCCAGACGGCCTTTCTCGCCGAAATACATTCCCCCGGTCAGTTCCCGGACGCAGACGAAATCGGCCCCGGAGGCTATTTCCGGCCTGAGCGGGGAACGGTCCAGCAGACTTGGGAAAGTCTCGACCGGCCTGATGTTGGCATAAAGCCCGAGTTCCCGACGCATCGCGAGCAGCCCCTGTTCCGGACGCATCTTGGCGGACGGATCATTGTCGTATTTAGGATCGCCCACAGCCCCGAAGAGCACAGCGTCGCTCTCAAGGCACACTTTCAGTGACTCCGCCGGGAATGCGGAGCCGCACCTGTCGATAGCACAAGCCCCGACATAGGCGAACTTGTACTCAACCTCGTGCCCGAAACGCCGGCAGACCGCATCAATGGCCTTGACGGCCTGCTCCACGACCTCCGGGCCCACTCCGTCACCCGGCAATTTTGCTATGTTCAGCTTCATATTCTTCGATTTTGTCTTTATGCGCAAGCAGGTAGTCTATATCATCCAGGGCATTCTCGAGGCAGTATTTCTTGTATGCGCTGATCTCAAAGCGCTCGGAACTGCCGTCAGAGAGAAGAGTAAGCTCCTGTGCGGGAAGGTCGATACGAAGTTTCACGCCCGGATCGGCGGCCACGGCGGCGAAAATCCTCTCAAGGAAGGCCTCGCTGACCTGCACCGGAAGCACGAAACTGTTGAGCTCATTGTTGCGGTGTATATCCGCGAAGGAGCTCGACACCACGGCCCTGAAGCCGTAGCCGGCTATCGCCCACGCGGCGTGCTCCCGGCTCGAACCCGAGCCGAAGTTGGCTCCCGCGACGAGGATGCACCCGCTGTAGCGCGGGTCATTGAGCACGAAGTCCCGGACCGGACTCCCGTCCGGAGCGTAGCGCCAGTCGTGGAAGAGATTCTCCCCGAAGAACTTCTCGTCCCGCGTCGTGGCCTTCAGGAAGCGGGCAGGGATAATCTGGTCCGTATCCACATTCTCCACGGGAAGCGGCACGCAGGTACTCTCTATTATGTTGAATTTCTGTTTCATATCAATTCTCTCGGATCTGTGACACATCCGCTCACCGCAGCCGCCGCGGCAGTCAGCGGGCTCGCGAGCATAGTGCGCGCCCCCGGTCCCTGTCGGCCCTCGAAATTGCGGTTGCTGGTGGAGACGGCATATTTGCCTTCCGGAATCTTGTCGGCGTTCATCGCGAGACAGGCGGAGCAGCCCGGCTTGCGGATCTCGAACCCGGCGTCCTCAAGCAGCTTGTCCAGCCCCTCTTCCTCTATCTGTCTGCGTACGGCCCATGAACCAGGCACCAGCCAGGCCGTCACGCCGTCGGCTTTCCTGCGGCCTCTCACTATGGAGGCGAAGGCTCGGAAATCCTCTATACGGCCGTTGGTGCACGCGCCGAGGAAGACATAATCCACCTTGTGCCCGATCAGCCTCCCGCCGGCGGAGAAACCCATATAGTCAAGAGCCCGCCGAGGCGCATCGGCCGGTATGGAGCCGTCGACAGGCATCCCCATCCCTGGATTCGTACCCCAGGTAATCATGGGGCTGATGTCCGCGGCATCGAAGACATATTCCTTGTCGAACACGGCATCGTCACCGCTGCGCAGAGTCTTCCAATACTCCACTGCACGTTCCCAATCCTCGCCGACAGGAGAATGCTCGCGGCCCTTGAGGTATGCGAACGTGGTCTCGTCCGGGGCCACGAAGCCGCCGCGGGCGCCCATCTCTATAGAGAGGTTGCAGAGCGTCAGGCGCCCCTCCATGGAGAGGTTCCGGACAGCCGAGCCGGCATACTCGATGAAGTATCCCGTGGCCCCGGAAGTGGTCAGGCGCATCATGAGGTAGAGAGCCACATCCTTGGCGGAGACTCCCTTGCCAAGCTCGCCCTCGACCCTGATACGCATAGAGCGCGGCTTCTGCTGAAGTATGCACTGGGTCGCCAGAACCATCTCCACCTCGCTCGTGCCGATGCCGAACGCCACGGCACCGACGGCACCGTGGGTGGAGGTGTGCGAATCCCCGCAGACGATGGTCATCCCCGGCAGCGAAAGCCCCTTCTCCGGGCCGACGACATGCACGATGCCGTTGTTCGGACTCATCATCGGATAGTGGGCGAGGCCGAATTCCGCGGCATTGCGCTCAAGGGTCTCCACCTGGCGGCGGCAGACCTCATCGGCGAAAGCGGTCCCTTCGGTGGGGATGTCGTGATCCGGCATGCAGACTATGCGTCCCGGGCGGAAGATGCCGCAGCCGCGCCTGCGTATGCCTTCAAACGCCTGGGGGCTGGTGACCTCGTGGCAATAGAGCCTGTCTATGTAGAGCTGAGTCGGGCCGCCGTCCATAAGGGAGACGACATGACCGTCCCAGATTTTGTCGAAAAGGGTGTTCATCTGCGGAAGCGGTTTATACAGTCTATGAACGCCTCCACAGATGCGGTGACGATATCGGTATCAGCTCCGAATCCATAATAGACATGGCCGTCGTACTCCACCTGCATATGCACCTTGCCCACATCATCGGAACCCTTGGTAATATTCTGGATAGTGAACTCCTTGATGACCATCTGGCGTTTGATGATGAGTTTGAGGGCGCTGATGGCGGCGTCCACCGGACCGTTGCCGCGTGAGGACGCCTCGAATTTCTCCCCGGCAATGTCAAGCCCGACACTGGCCACGGGCCGCAGGCCCTTGCCGCTCGTCACCTGGAGATACTCCAGCTTGACGTGATGGTCTCCGGCCCTGTCGGCTCCGGCAAGCACGAGCAGGTCGTCGTCGCTGACCTGTTTCTTCTTGTCGGCGAGTTTGAGGAACTCGTCGTAGAAGGCATCGAGCTTCTCGCCCTCCATCTTGATGCCCAGCACTTCCAGCCGGTATTTGAGCGCCGCATGGCCGCTCCTGGCCGTGAGGACTATGTCGTTGTCGTCAATTCCCACATCCTTGGGATCGATGATCTCGTAGGTGCTGGCATTCTTGAGCACTCCGTCCTGATGTATGCCCGAAGAGTGGGCGAAAGCGTTGCGCCCCACTATGGCCTTGTTGGCCTGGACCGGCATGTTCATGAGGTTGGAGACCATCCTGCTCACCGGGGCGATACGGGAGGTGTTGATGTTGGTCACGAGCGGGATGTCGCTGTGGCTGCGGATAATCATCGCTATCTCCTCCAATGCCGTGTTGCCGGCCCTCTCTCCCACACCGTTGATCGTGACCTCGCACTGGCGGGCCCCCGCGAGGAGGCCGGACATGGTGTTGGCCGTGGCCATGCCGAGGTCGTTGTGGCAATGGGTCGATATGACCGCCCTGTCTATGCCGTCCACATTGTCGACCAGATATTTGATCTTGGCGGCGTACTCGGACGGGAGGCAGTAACCAGTCGTGTCAGGGATGTTGACCACCGTGGCCCCGGCCTTGATGACGGCCTCGACCACCCTCGCAAGGTACTCATTGTCCGTGCGCCCGGCATCCTCGGCGTAGAATTCCACATCCTCGACATACTTCCTGGCATACTTCACCGCAGCCACGGCACGCTCAAGTATCTCTTCCCTGGTCGAGTTGAACTTGTACTTGATATGGGAGTCGGATGTGCCGATACCTGTATGTATCCGCTTGTGTTTGGCATATTTGAGCGCGTCGGCGGCCACGTCGATGTCTTTCTGCACCGCACGGGTGAGCGCGCATATCGTCGGCCAGGTGACTGCCTTGGAAATCTCCACCACCGAGTTGAAATCCCCGGGGCTCGACACCGGGAAACCGGCCTCGATGACATCCACGCCCAATTCTTCCAGCGCCTTGGCGACCTGGATTTTCTCCACAGTGTTGAGCTGGCACCCTGGCACCTGCTCACCATCACGCAAAGTGGTATCAAAAATGTAAATTCTGTCGGAATTCATTTTACTATAGCGGCAATAACTTCTAACTGTTCGCTAAGTTCGCATTCTATTCCGTAAAAAGCAAGTTTTATCCATGTTTTTTTGTCACAAGGTCAATATTGGCTAAATTTGGGCCGAAATTTATCATATATATGAAAGTACTGAAATTCGGCGGCACTTCTGTCGGCACCACCGACAGTCTCCGCCAGGTCAAAAATATAGTTTCCGCCTGCAAGGGGCGGGTCATAGTGGTCGTATCCGCGCTCGGCGGAGTCACGGACAGCCTGGTCAAGGCCTCCGGTCTCGCAGAGAGCGGGGACGCTTCCTACAAGGACATTCTGGACGGACTGCGTGAGAGGCACCTTGTCATGTGCGACGAGCTCGTCGGAGACAGCGAACGGCGAGCCATTCTCAAAGACAAGGTCGGAGCGCTCTGCGACAGGCTGTCGGAGATATGCGGAGGAGTCTATATGCTCGGAGTCCTTCCGCGCAAGGCAAAGGACGAAATCCTGAGCTTCGGGGAGCGCATATCCTCGCTGATAGTGGCAGAAGTGATCCCGGGAGGGCGCCTGTATGACTCACTCCAGTTCATCCGCACCGTACGCTCCGGGAGGGCGGACGCGGCAGACACCAGGACCAGTTACCCGCTCATACGCAAGGCCTTCGCCGGATACGCGATGTCAGACGACATAGCGGTGGTGCCGGGGTTCATTTCTTCCGACTCCGCCAGCTCAGAAATCACCAACCTGGGACGCGGCGGCTCCGACTACAGCGCGAGCCTGATAGCGGCGGCGCTCGACGCGGAGCAGCTTGAGATATGGACCGACGTGGACGGCTTCATGACCGCCGACCCGCGCATCATCAAGACCTCCTATGTGATAGACGAGATGAGTTACGACGAAGCCATGGAGCTCTGCAACTTCGGGGCGAAGGTCATCTACCCGCCTACCCTCTATGCCGTCTGCCGCAAGGAGATTCCGATAATAGTCAAGAACACATTCAACCCGTCCGCCCCCGGAACCACCATCCGCAAGCGGCGCACGAAGGAAGACAGCCGCCTGATCTGCGGCATATCCTCCATCGACGACATCTGCCTGCTGACCCTCAGCGGGACCTCGATGGTCGGACTTGTCGGAGTGGACAGCCGCATCTTCTCCGCCCTCGCGGCAGAGAGCATCAGCGCCTTCCTCGTGACCCAGTCAGCCTCAGAGACGGGCATCTCGATAGGCGTAAGCAAGAATGACGCGGAGCTGGCCAGGACGGCTCTCGACAACGAATTCAGAGAGGAGATCGCCAGCGGAGCCATCGACCCGGTCAAACTCGAAAACGGCCTTGCCGCCGTGGCCGTGGTCGGCGAGAACCTCAAGCACGGCATAGGCGTGGCCGGCAAGCTCTTCGGCACGCTCGGGCGCAACGGAATCAGCGTGGTCGCCTGTGCACAGGGCTCGTCCTCCACCAACATCTCTCTGGTCGTGGACAGGACATACCTGCGCAAGACACTGAATGTCATACACGACTCCTTCTTCCTCTCAGAGTATCAGGAACTCAACGTCTTCCTCTGCGGCACGGGCACCGTCGGCGGGCAGCTCCTCGACCAGATCGCCCTCCAGCGGGAGAAACTGATGAAGGAGCGCAACCTCAAGATAAATGTCGTCGGCATAGCCAGAAGCACGAAGGGAGTGTTCCTCCGCGACGGGATAGACCCCGCCGGATGGCGGCAAGCCCTCGAAGGAGGCATAAGCATCAATCCGGACAGCCTCAAGGCCGAGGTGACGGGGATGAACATTTTCAACTCCGTCTTCGTGGACTGTACCGCAAGCCCGCAGATCGCCTCCCTTTATGAGGACTTCCTGAGCCGCGGCATCTCAGTCGTGGCGGCCAACAAGATCGCCGCATCCTCCGACTACGCGACCTATGTAGCCCTCAAGCGGACAGCCCTCCACCGCGGAGTCAAGTTCCTCTTCGAGACCAATGTGGGCGCGGGCCTGCCGATAATCAGCACCATCAACGACCTGCGCAACAGCGGCGACCACATCCTCAAGCTCCAGGCGGTGCTCAGTGGCACCCTCAACTTCATCTTCAACACCATCTCGGCCACGGTGCCGTTCAGCAAGGCGGTCAGGATGGCGCAGGAGCAGGGCTTTTCGGAGCCGGACCCGAGAGTGGACCTGTCCGGCCTGGATGTCATCCGCAAGTTGGTGATACTCTCAAGGGAGGCAGGATACGAAGTCAGCATGGAGGATGTCGAGAAGCATCTTTTCATCCCGCAGGACTTCTTCGAATGCAGCCTTGAGGAATTCTGGGAGAGACTCCCCTCACTCGACGGGGATTTCGAGAGGCGCAGGGCGGAACTCGAGAGCAAGAGTCTCCGGTGGCGCTTCGTGGCAAGGATGGACCGCGGCAAGTGCGGGGTCTGCCTCGAAGAAGTGGGAGCCGGCAGCCCGGCCTGGTCACTGGACGGGTCGAACAACATAATCATGCTCACCACAGAGAGATACGACAAGCACCCTATGCTCATCCAGGGCTATGGTGCCGGAGCGGGAGTGACAGCCGCGGGCGTGTTCGCGGACATAATGAGAATAGCAAACATTTAAGACAAGATGAAAACAGCGATAGTAGGCGCAAGCGGCGCGGTGGGACAGGAACTCCTCCGCCTGCTCGAAGAAAGGAACTTCCCGACAGATGAACTGCTGCTCTTCGGCTCGGAGCGCAGCGCGGGCAGCAGATACACATTCAGAGGCATGGAGGTGGAAGTGAGGCTCCTCCAGGACAACGACGACTTCAAGGGCGTGGACTACGCCTTCGTCTCAGCCGGAGCCGGCACGTCGAAGCGCTTCGCCGAGACCATAACCCGCCACGGGGCCACGATGATCGACAATTCGAGCGCGTTCCGCATGGATGCTGACGTCCCCCTCGTGGTGCCGGAATGCAACGCCGAAGACGCCCTCTCAGCCCCGAGGCACATCATAGCGAACCCCAACTGCACGACGATAATGATGGTGGTTGTGCTCAAGCCGATAGAGAACCTCTCGCACATCCGCCGCGTGCGCGTGGCGAGTTACCAGTCCGCCTCAGGGGCCGGAGCACAGGCCATGGCGGAACTTGAGGAGCAGTACCGCGACATCGTGGAGGGCAGAGAAGTGAAAGTGAGCAAATTCCAGTATCAGCTCGCCTACAACCTCATCCCGCAGATAGATGTGTTCCAGGACAACGGCTACACCAAAGAGGAGATGAAGATGTTCAACGAGACTCGCAAAATCCTCCACTCCGACATCAGGTGCTCGGCCACCTGCGTGAGGGTGCCGTCGCTCCGGTCACACTCGGAAGCGGTATGGATAGAGACCGCGAAACCACTGGAAGTCAAGCAGGTGCAGGACGCCCTCGCGGCCGCTCCCGGCATCACCCTCTGCGATGACCCATCGCAGCTCAAATACCCGATGCCTCTCTACACCGCCGGCAAGGACGACGTGTTCGTGGGCCGCATACGCAAGGACATCAGTGACGAGCACAGCATGACTCTCTGGCTGTCGGCAGACCAGATACGCAAGGGAGCCGCGCTGAACGCGGTCCAGATCGCAGAATATCTCATAGAGAAGAGGGGCTAGAGTCCCTCTTCCTCCAAACTTACCACAGCGCGGCCCTCGTGGCCGTCGGCGCAGACAAGCAGTTCCCGACCGAAGCGTACATGTCGTACCAGCTCGCTCTCGTATACTGCTTCCATGCCGTCCAGGAAGTCCGTGTCGCACACCTCGCCCGGACGGGCATAAGGATTGACATTGACATATCCGGCATTGAACGACGTCATGTTCTGGAAGAAATGCGTGCCCTGGCTCGGGTCGATGCGGAAGTTCTCCAGGCAGCACTCCACTATAAGCTTCGCCTCGGATATGTCGCTCCAGCTGACCGGAACCCCGAGCGACGGTATGCTTGAGCCCCATCTGCCATAGCCTATCAGGACATAGTTGCGCTTCTCCTCGCGCATCTTGAGATTGAGCGCCGTCACCTCCTCCGCCATACGTCTGGTCTTGAGGATGTCGAATGCGTCCTTGCGCAGATAGATTATGTCCCGGATGCCGCTTATCCGGCCAGGGCCTATCGCACTCGCGGAGCGTATCAGCGCGTCACTGTCATCGATTTTACCCCAATCGATGCGGTTGTACATCCCGTCAGCGGAGATCGGCCTTATCTGCAGGACATTGAAGACGTCGCATGCCCTCTTGCCCCCGTTCCTGTCAAGGTCGGCGGCGAACTCTATCTCCACCCCGCATTTGACCTCTTTTTGAGTAATCTCGAGCAGTTCGTTGAGTATGTCAGCAAGAGGGAAGGTATTATATTTGAGGATATGCGCGAACGTGACGAATTTCGGTCCCTGAGGCACAGGTGAATCCACAATACGCTGGTTCTCATAGTCCCAGGTGGAGATGACCTTGGACAAGGCGCGGAAACCACCGCATTCCGATATCGGGATCCTCTCAAGGTTGACGGCGTCATCGACGGATGTCTTGAACTTGTCCGGCTGAAGATTGAGAGCATACATCGCCTGCTGGGTCTCCCTCATGGTGAGGTCTGGAGTCGAAGTCTGCAGGACATTGCGCGGATACTTCGGTGAGAATCTCAGCACCTGGTCGCCGTCCACCACCGACTTCCCCAGCCCGAAAGCCAGCTTGACGACACCGTCTTCCGGCTTCTCATATCCTATAGGATAGAAGTTCAGAGACCGAGCCACTCCG
>OIWT01000857.1_pt1 | contig 40257 bp, 27 predicted proteins | sample 1587701 | NCBI WGS metagenome assembly OIWT01 (sample SAMEA3888904, study PRJEB22519) | human gut metagenome | biome: human gut; feature: human-associated habitat; material: faeces | place: Denmark | collected 2009 | reverse complement strand
AGAATTTGACAAAAAGCGCGGAAATTGCGGCGTTTTGGCGGGTTCTAACGCAATCACCTGTGGCTAGCCACAGCAGAACTTGTCGACAGCCAAAACGCCGTCATCGATGAACGATGACGGCGAAATTTTTGCGTGAATTTTTAAGTTGTTTAATCGTTTCAGCGGTTGCCGAAGTTTGTTTTTGTCGGTCTGCAGGTTTGCGGGTTCAATCAATAGCCGTCAACGGTCTGCAGATTTGCGGGTTCAATCAATCGTCAAAATCGGTCGGAATAAAGGAGTAGCGATTATCGCCGTTTTCGTCTTTTTCTATGTGGACGATATAACCCTTTCCGTGTTTTCCGTCGCCGACGTGAATTTCGATAACTTCTTCACCATTTTCGATTTCTCTCTCGAAATAAAGAACCTGCGTTTTACCGTCCTTGAACGACGTCATTTTCAATTCCGTTTCGTTCTCTTCGGTTTCGTAGGAGAACTCGCTGCGCTCGACGAGTTTGCCGTTTTCATAAACCGAATAGCAGTATTCCTGCTCCGATTCTCCATCTTCGGCTTCAACGCTCTGTTCAACGCGGATATAGCGATTTTCGCCGAGAATTACCACGAATTCGGTTTCGGTTTCGCTTTCTCCCTCTTCGGATTCATTCTTTCTTTCGCCGCGGATTTCATAGTCTGCGCCGTCGATAACCATAACGCCTTTGATGGAATAGTTTTCTTCCGTTTCGCCGTCGCTTTCGTCCGTTTCCGATTTTGTGAGAGTCTGATTAAAATACATAACGTAATCGTGAGCGTCGCCACTCATATCCTTATAGGAAATCACCGTTTTTTCGGCGTATCCTTCTCTGTCCGAAGTTTGCGAACTGAAATCGAATCCGCCGTCGCTCAGAAGGCTTTCCACCAACGCCATATATCTGTCGAGTTCCGCCGTTTCGGGGCTGTCGGAAGGCTGTTCGCCCGGTTTTTCGGGCGTTTCGGGGGTTTCGGGCGTTTCGGGAACTGAAACGTCGGGGGTTTCGGAAGTGTCGGGCGTTTCTTCAACGGGCGCATTTTCAGCGTCGTCTGCAGAAGAATTCACGGGAACTGCGCAAACGTGCGCCACAGAGCAAAGATTCGTTGCCGAAACGCGAGGCGCGGACGCATGGCTTACGGACGTAAGACCGACGGACTGAGAAGCCTGAGCGATTTGCGCGGGCTGAAGGATTTGGACTGTCTGAGCGGTCGTTCCCGCCTCGTTCATAGAGGAAATAATCATTCCCGCGGAAGCCGCGCTGAATCCATAAACGGATTCCGTCGTGTTGAGTTCGTTGAATTTGCCGTTTCCGCCGTTTGCCGAGCCGCCTTTCGAAGGCTGATTGTTGCAAGCCGCAAGGCCGAAAGACAGGGTGATTGCCAGCGATAAAGCCATAGCCGTGAATACTTTTTTCATTTTAATTCTCCTGATTTGTTTTTTGGTTTAAACTCTGCGTAATTTCGCATCGTGTTTTGCGGAAGCATCCGGAATTTTTCCGCTTTCACCTATATAACAAATCGTTCCGCCCGAATTGTTGGAGAAACCGCAAAAAATTTTAAAATATTTTTTTCGTCCGGATTATCGCGGGTATTTGCGTGACGATAATGAATATTTGAGCGATAATGAATATTTGCGGATCGGAAAGAATCAGCCTGACGATGAGAAAACGCATTAAAAAATAAAACGGGCGTTTTTAAGACGTAAAAATACCGCCGACTTCTGTCGGCGGCATAAATCAATAATATATATAAGAGCATATATAAAAATAACGGTTAATCGACTTAATAACAGTTAATCGACTTATAGATGGGTTTTTGCATTGTTATCGCGGCTTTGATCACGAGTTTGTCCGCCCGGAGGTCCGGTTTTGTTTCGGCAGTTAATTCCGCCGTCAGTCGTCGCTTTCTTCGTCGTCGCCGTTCTCCTTTCCGCTATCGTCGTCATCGTCGTTATCGTCGTTATCGTCATCGTCGTCGCGCTCGAAATCCGAAAAAGAGCCGTCGTCGAAAACGTAGCGGTAACCGCCCTGAAGAACGTAAACGCGGAAACGCGTCGTCTGCCCGTTCACTTTGCCGCTCGCCCGAAGTATTCGTTCGCCGTTTTCAAATTCGCCTTTGAACAAAAGGGTTTCGGTTTCACCGCCCTTCGTAACCGACATTTTCAGTTCGAGTTCGTCCTTTTCCGTTTCGTATTCGATTTCGGTACGCTCGGTTAAAACGCCGTCGGCATAAACGGAGTAAACGTATTCCTGTTCGATTTCCGTTTCGTCCGATTCCGTTTCGCGCTCGTGTTTCTGCCGAACCTCGATATAAGAGGTCTTTTCGGCGTTCGTGAACGCCTTGAAATAAAGTTCGCTTTCCGATTCGCCGCCGTCGTTTTCCGTTTCGTAAACTCCTTCGACGGAATATTCCGCCCCGCCGATAAGCAAAACGCCTTTTATCGAATAGTTCTTTTCGGTTTCGTCGTTGTTTTTATCGTCATTATCGTTTTTATATCCGTCGTAACCTTTATAATCGGAGGTTTCGCCGTCGGAAATTTTAAGTTCGGAAATTTTATCGTCGTAGTTTTTTCCGTCGTAGTTTTCGGATTCCGTGATTGTGGAAAATTTATCGTAATAAAGCCGATACGAAATCTCGTTGCCGTGAAGGTCGGTGTGTTTAACTGCCATACCGTACCGATAGCCGCGTTCGCCCGAAATCAGATTGCTCACGATATTTTGCTCGCTCAATAAACTCTCAACGAGCGACATATACCGATTAACCGTCGTAAGCCGGGTTTTTTCGGTTTCCGCCGCGGCGGAAAGTTTGCGAACGGTCGGCAGGGCATCGGAAGAATCCAGCAGAGTTCCGACGGAAGCCGCGCCGTAAGCGTAAAAGGAAACCGCGTCGGTAATCTGCGCGAATTTGTTTGAAACCGAAGGCGTAATCGGTTTTTTGTTTTTCATAAGCGCGGGAACGATCGTTCCGAGAAGCAGCGCCACGACAAGCGCGGCGGCGCAAAGAACGATGATTTTATTGCGGCGGACGTCCGCGGTTCGCTCGCCGCCGTGAGCGTATGCGGCAGAGTATTGCGCGCCGTCAAAGCCGAGTTCGCGCCTGACGTTATCCTTTATTCTTTCGTCGGGCAGGATTTCCGACTTGTGCCTCGCCATAATTTTTTTTACGTTTTTCATAAGCGGTCCTCCTTTTCGAGATGATTTCTTAGTTTTTTCAACGCTTCGTTGTTTTTCCACGTCACCGTACCTAACGGGATCCCGAGCATAGCCGAAACCTCCCGTCGTTTATAGCCCGCAACCTGACAAAGCATCACGATTTTGTATTCGTCCTCGCTCAGAATCTTTGCCGCTACGTCGAAAATATATGGTAGTTCTGGTTCGTTCGAGCCGTATTTATAGGCGTCCGCGTCAAAATCGGTGGGGATTTCGCGCCGATATTTTTTCAGGTGGTTGAGAGCCAGCGATTTTCCGATAGAACAAATCCAGCCGATGAAATTCGTGCCTTCCCGATACTCGTTGATAAAGGAAATCGCACGGACGAAAGTATCCTGCAGAATATCTTCGGCGTACATTTTATCCTTAACGATATAAAAAATCGTAAAGTACACGGCGCGATGGGTGTGGTCGTAAATATAATCGAAGGCGTTCCCGTCGCCGTTTTTCAGGTTTGAGATTTTTTTCTCAAGTTTATCGTGAATCATGATTCTTCCGTAATATAAACAATCCGAACGCGTCGAATTGTTGGCGAAATTTAATTTTTTTTCATTCGGCAGAGAATTGCGTTTTTGCGCAATGCTTTTCGGGCAGAAGCAAGTCCGTTTTGCCAAATCGGGATGCGCCGGAAAACTGTTCCGTTGTCCTATAAAAATCAAAGCCTCTTATTTAAAAAAATACCGAATAAAGTTACAACAATAGTATATAAAAAAACCGCTCCGCCGTCAACTGTTCCCGCGTGTCGGAAAAAATAAGCAGACGTATATAAAAAATCAGAATACGTATATACAAGCGATTATTTCCCGTCAATGCGACGACGGTTGGCTTATGCCCGCCGCGGACAGGATTAACCCCTAAAGGGGATGATAACGGCAAGTGTTTAAGCGCTATCTTGGCTCGCCTGCCGCGCCAAGCAAGCCGTTATCTTTTTTATTTTTTATGTGTTGCCCAATCCATTCTGAGAATGGATCGTAGTACTCTACCATACCTATCTGATTACTAATCATATTTTTTTCTTGGTTTTATATATTTTTTTGAACGAAAAACGCCGTCGCATCGATCGCGACGGCGTCCTGACCTTCTTATAACGCTTATTATTGAAAATATTTGCTTTTTCTTTCAGCCGGGCAAGTACGTCTGTATCTTTTTTCATTTTGCCGCTTGTACCGCCCTCACTGCCACTCATTTTATTTTATAATAGTTCGCGAAAATCCCGTTACGCGAGGAATCGGCGCTTTCGATAAACATTTTGAATTTGTATCCGTCGGAAGCGGTATCGAATTCGTAGCGAATCTCAAAAATCCATACCGAGCCCTTTACTAAATAGCCGTTATCAAGGGTGTTATCCCTTACATAATAGAACTTGTACAATTTGCTCGGATTATCATCGAAATATTCGGACAAATCATTCTTTTGCTCTATGATATACCAATTTTCGTTTGTATCCATGCTGTGTTTTTCGAATCTCGGTTTGCCGAACATACCGTCATAATGCGTTTTTAAATACGAAAAATATGTTTCCGCATTCGTCCTGAACGTAGCCTCGTCCGGGCAATCCTGCGAAAACGAGTATCCGTCGTTAAACCAGGCGTCACTCGAATTCATTTCTCCGGACAATCCCGTCGGCGCAGTCAGACCGGCAAGTCCTTTTGCCGACAATTCTTCTTCGGTAAACCATTTTGCGCTGTCGTGGCGCGGCTTTTGAGTTTCCCCTCCGCCGTCGTCGCTTCCGCATGCGGCAAATCCGATGCACGATATCGCCAGAAGCGCCGCGCAAATAATCATAGATAATTTCTTTTTAAACATAATATTTATAACCTCCGGAACCGTCGTTTTATATTTTTCCTATCTCGCGTCGCCTTTTATCGGGAAATTCGTTTGTATTGCGTCCGACACAGAACACGCGGATAACAACGAACAGTTATCCTTCCGATGGTTATTATATACTATTTGATTACGTTTTGAAAGCGTTTTGCCGATTATTACGTTGTTTTTGATTAATTTTCACACCGCGCCGCAAAGAAGTGTTATATACAAATCGTCACCGTCCATCGAAAAGCCGTAAACGCCGTCGTCGGCTATCTTTTCGCCTGTCCCGATTTACAGCGGCAACTTTATTTCCAACTATGGTCTTTATTCTCTCTTTATCGACACTGCGAAATTCATTTTTGCTGTTATACTCATCGTAATTACCTGCAATAAAATCGATAATTGATTTTATAAATTCTTATAGTCTCTTTAGAGCATCCGAAACAAACAAAAGACATAACAAACAAAAGAATCAGAATGGATATTTTTTTCATATTCGGTTCTACTTTTGGAAACAGCATTAATTGAAAAAGAGTTGTCCGTGTCTATAAAAATTTTCTTATCGTCTTTTCGATTTTCTCTTTTGACCGGACGCCTATAAGCGACTTTTCGGGTTTGCCGTTTACGAAAAACAACAATGCCGGAATGCTCATAATGCCGTATTTTACCGCAAGATTTTCGTTTCTATCGACGTCTATTTTTACGACTTTGATTTTCTCCGCGTATTCTATTGCGATTTCCTCTATCGTCGGCATTAAAGCCTTGCACGGTCCGCACCACTCGGCATAAAAATCTACGAGTACGGGAGTTTCGGATTGCAAAACGTCTTCTTTGAAATTCTTTTCGTCAACGATTGCCGTCATTTTTTTATTCTCCTTGTTTCAAAAGTTCCGCCACATACGATTTAAGGACGATTTCGCTCATCGCCCCGACCTGCGACTTCCTTACTTTTCCCTGTGCGTCGATGAATACCGTTACGGGAATACTCGACACGTTATATGCGCTCGCCGCTGTTCCCGTATTGTCGAAATACAACGGGAAAGAGTAGTTTTCTTTCTGCACAAATTTCTTGACCTTGGTTTCGGTTTCGCTAGACAAAAGATTAACCATCAGAAAATGCACTTGCCCTTCGTTTTCTTTTGCCACTTTATCGAAAGCGGGCAATTCGCTCCTGCAAGGGCCGCACCACGACGCCCAGAAGTTTATGACTATGGGCTTGCCGATAAAACCGGAAAGTTTAACTTCTTTGCCGTTTACGTCCGTCACCGTAAAATCCTTATAATCGCCCTTTTGTTCCGTTCCGAGAGTCCCCGTATCGGGCGGATTTTTCTCCGATAATATTTTGTATCCGAAATATCCGCCGACAACGACGCCCGCAAACAACAAGATACTCAAAACTGTAAAAATTATTTTCTTTGTCATATTACACCTCCTTAGCCGAGAGAGATTCGAACCACATAAGTTTTAACGGCGCAAAATTTGCAAAATCCGCGTTAAACTCGCTTATAATACGACAAGTATTATCGCGTTCGTTTGCCTTGATTTTCCTGAATTTATCGCCGTTAAAATGCGAAGCACCTTAAAGCCGTATTTTTTAGGCGGTTGTGACGAAGATTTGCGCAGACGTACTGTACGTACTTCAAGCAAAGATTTGCCGCAACAGACAAAAAAGACGGCTTTAAGGCTTGATGGGGTTCAAATCTCTCTCGGCTAAAAGAATTTTTCCGCGCAATAACAAATTTACCGCTGTTTTAAAGAATTTTTCTGCTGCGGTGACAACACAGATAGATTATCTGCTCGTTTTTCGCTATCTCTTTTATGAATTCCGCAACCTTTGCGATGTGCGTTTCGTCCAGATTCACGAACGGATCGTCCATAACGAGAAAAGGCTTTTCGCCCGCGAACACGTTTTCTATCAGGCTCAGACGGAAACATAGCGACAGGATGCAACGTTGCCCCGAACTGAGATGTTTGTCGTCTCTTATTTCCCCGCCGGATTCGAAATACGTTTTGAAATTTTTATCCATAACGATTTTTTCGCCCAACGCTTTTTCGAGCGGCGCGGCGTATGCGATCAGAGAATTTTTAATGGGCGCGACGTATTTTTGTTGCAATTTTTCGTCCGCGGCTTTAAGAAACTCCTCGGCGTAAACTATAATCGCGCGTTTTTCCTTATATTCTTTCAATTTCTCTTCGGCGGCGGCGAGCCTGTCTTTGTTCTCTTCGAGAGTTTCGTAAACCGATTCCGAATAAGAGATCTCTCTGCGTTTTATCGCGACGGCTTTCTGACATTCGTTGAATCGCGCCGAAATTTCGTCCGTACTTACGGTTTCGCCGTCGGGCGGCGTTATCAGATTATTTTTAAGTCGATAATTCTCGGCGTCGGTTTTCGTTTCCGCGCAATCCTTTTTCAAGCGAAGAATGTCGGATAAGTCCGCCGATAAGTTCTTTAACAGCGTTTTTTCGTTACCATCGGCAATTAATTTATAGCGATTGAAAAAAGCAAACAATTCCCTTTTTACCGCATTTTCGCGTTCCTCCAGAGCCTTAGCCGATTTAGCGGTTTCGGTCTGTTCCTCGGTCAGCCGGACGTAATCGTCCGCCGCGCTTTTCAATTCGTAATAAGAGTCGCCGAACGTTTCTTCGTCCGCCGAAACGGAAAATTTACTCAAAAAGTTCTTGATCGACGCCGCGATTTTATCCGCCCGCGCCGATTTTTCGGCTAACGCCCTGCGCCTTGCGCCGGACGCCTCTCTGAGTTTGAAATATTCTTCCGCATCCGACTTGAATTTTGCGTAATCGTACATAACGCCGTTTTCGGAATAATAGCCGAAAGGTACCATCAGTTTACGCATTGCGTCGGCGGAAATATCGACCTCGGCTTTGATTTTAGCCGATTTTTCAAGCAATTCGCCCGTTTTCTCGGTGTTTTTACGTTTTGAACGAGTTAAAATAACGCCTGCCGCCACGCCCACAACGCCTGCCGCGGCGAGGACGTAACCGAGAATATTCATCGCGACGGAATTTTTTATCGCTGTCGCGAGGACAAGACCGACTGCGGCGATTATACCCGAAAAACCGGCAACCGCGACGCCCGTTTTAGAGCCGTTTTCGCTTTTTGCGGACGGCTGAACTTGCGCGGCGACGTTAAAATTCTTCGCCGTTTCCTCTTTTTCTCTGTATTCACGAGCCTTATTTTCGAGTTCGGCGAGCGCGCCGCCCGTATCCCGCGAGCCGAATTTCGCTTCGAGTTCACATTCGCGCGCGTTTTCGTCCTTTTTAAGATTTTCGATTTCTCCCCGAAGATTCGACAGTTCGCTTATCGATAAGCGGAGTTTTAAAAACGCTTCGTCGGACGGCATTCCGTGAACAAAAGTCCGGCTATAAGTCTGTAAACGCGACTTTTTCTCTTCCGGGAACGACGCGGCTTCGCGTTTCGATTTCAAACTTTCCGCTTCAGCGAGCAACTTTTCCGCATCGGCGATTTCGTTTTCGTCGGGAATTCCGTTCGGGTATTTTTCGGCAAACGCTTTAAGTTCGATGGTTTTTTGCCGCTCGGTTTCTTTAAGTTTGCCGTAAGTTTTCCATTTTTCCGCTTCCACGCTCTTCGCAGAAGCTTTTCTGAGTTCGGCGGACAACGCCTTTTCACGCTCGGTGAGTTCGCCGAGTTCGGAATAATACTTCGCGAGCGCGACGCCCTCTTTTTCTATATTTTCGATTTTGGTTTTCAGCCCCGAGATTTCCGCCTGCGTTTGCGAGATAAGGTCGTTGTTTCCCTTCGCCGCCTTGTATTTTTTCCTCGCCGCTTCGAGTTTGGCGAGCGCGTCCTCGAAACTTATTCCGCTCTCCACGTCCTGCGCAAAGTCGCCCAAAAGCCCGTTTATCGCGCCGGTTGAAGAAATTTCGGTTATTTCCGAATCGATAAACAGCGTTTTTTCAAACGACTCCTCGTCCAGCCCGAATAATTTCAGTCCCGGAATGGGCGACAATTCGCTTGTTTCCGCGGAGTTTTTATAAACTTTCATCTCGTCGTCGAGATCGCTTTTCTTGCCGAAGAACCTTTCGATTCTGTACTCGTCGCCGCCGGAAACAAATTCTATAAATCCGCCGAACTTTCCGCCCGAGAAAGGATAGAACTTCTTTCTGTCGTTAAAATCCTTACCGTTGGCGCGGCAGGGGGCAAGCCCGTAAAACATAGCCTTTATGAACGACGCGATAGTGGTTTTGCCAAAGCCGTTATCCTCGGTTATCTCATTGATTCCGCCCGAAAACTTCATATCGAGGCCGCTTATTTTTCCGTAATTTTCGATTCCTATTCTCTTTATAATCATAAGTCAGACTCCGTAAAAATTTTCGCGTTCGTCATAAGTCCGTTTCTCTGCCCGAAAGGGCTTTAAGTCCTGCGGAAATGACTTTTTGTTTGGTTTCGTCGTCGAGTTTTTCGTCGCTTAAAACAAGCCTTATGAATTCGCCTCTCAGCGAAAGGTCGCCGGCGATTTTTTCGAGGTCGAATTTTCTCAGCGTGTTGTCTTTCACCGAAACGAAATAGTATTCGCCCGAAAAAAGATTTTCTGTTTCATCTTTCAGTCCGTCGTTATCAAAAGAAATTTCGCCCTTCAAAATAAGCCTTATCAGGTCTTTTTTGTCGGCTTTTATACTGTTTTTCGCGATTTTGAACGCCTCGTAGGAATCACGCGCCCCCGAAACGTCCACGATAAACTCGTCGGTTTTCCTTATAGAATTTTCAATAAACTTAGCGGAAACTTTCCCGTTTTCCGCCTCGGCGAGAATAAACCCTTTAACGCCCGTTTCATCGAACCCGCGACCTTCGAGACACCCCGGATAAGCGTAAAAACCTCTTTCGTCGATTTTTCCGCTACTTGCCGAATGGATATGCCCGAGCGCGAGATAATCGATGTTTTTGTTTTTGAGTTTAAGGATATTTATCTTGCCGTCGCCGACGGACTCGCTCTTTTGTCCGTGCAGAATTACTATATTCGTCTTTTCCGGGTTGAGATTAATAGTCGAATACATCGACGAATAATTCTCCGCAACGGTTTCTATTCCGCTGAAAACCACGTCGCCGTAAGAGTAACTCGTCCATTCCGGGGAAAAAGTTTTCAGATTGTCGAGTTCTTCGTCGTATGATTCCTGATTGTCGTGATTACCGCGAAGGTACAGAAAATCAATGTCGGGATTGTTCCTCACGACGCTGTAAAAAAAATCTTTATCCTTTTTGAGCGGTCTGTCGCTGTCGAAAACGTCGCCCGCGAGGACGATAACGTTCGCGCCCGCAGCCCTGCCTTTTTCGACCATATTTTTGAAAGCCAGCCGCACTTCGGCTTTTCTTTCTTCCGTTTTTTCCGGCGGAAGTTTCGCTTCGATTTTAGAGCCGAGGTGAATATCCGCGGCGTGAATAAATTTCATTTACTCTTCTCCTGATTGTTTGCAAATCGCGCCCGCAGCAACAAGACGCCTTATCTTGCATACGCTTTTATCCATTTTTTCAGCCGTCTTTTCGTCTGTTCGTCAAAGTCGCCCGGAACGTATCTGAACGACCAGTTTTTATCCGAAAACACGGACGGCGCGTTGATTCTCGCTTCCTCGCCAAACCGCTTCAGATCGTGAAACGGAATCACGGCAATGAACGCTTTTGACGCCAATAACAGCCTTATAGCCGCGCTTATCTTTGCGTCGACCGTTTTCAACGATCCTTTGACGCCCTCTTTTTCGCACTCCGATTTAAGGTCTTTTTCAATGATTTCCTTTTGCGGATTTTCGTCGGAAAACAGAACTTTCAGCGGCTCGTTATCGTGCGTGCCGGTGTAACCGACGCAGTTTTCCGGATAGTTCGACGGTTTGTGTTCGGAATACGGGTCGCCGCTAAGACCGAACGACATAACTTTCATCTCCGGATAACCGGTTTCTCGCATGAGAGTTCTCACTCCGTCGTCGATAACGCCGAGATCTTCGGCAACGATTTTCGCTTCCGTGAAATCCTTGAAAAGCCCGAACTTCGGTCCGTCCTTCCACTCTCCGTTTTTAGCCGACTTTTCGCCCGATTTGACGCAATAATATCTGTCGAAACCCCTGAAATGGTCGAGCCTGACTATATCGTAAACGGAAAGACAATAATTCAGCCTGTTTTTCCACCACTTATAGTCGTTTTTCTTCATTTTTTCCCAGTCGTAAACGGGATTGCCCCAAAGTTGCCCGTCCTCCGAGAACGCGTCGGGCGGAACGCCGGCAACTTCGGAAGGCGTTCCGTCGTCGTCAAGCGAAAACAATTCTTTGCCGTATTTCCACACTTCCACGCTGTCCCGCGCGAGATAAATGGGAATATCCCCGAGAATTTCCACGCCGTTTTCGTTGGCGTAGGCTTTAAGCGCGCGCCACTGCTTTTCGCAAAGGTATTGCGTGAACAAAAAAAACTCGTAATTATCGCGATTACTCCCGATAAATGCCGCTATAAGCCGATTATCGAACGTTTTATATTCTCCCCATTCCGCGCTGTCGCGATAGGAAAATCTCTCCTTGAGCGTCATAAACACGGCATAATCGGCATACTTTCCGCCCGCAACGAAAGCCCTCCATTCGTCGCTGTTCTTATCGAAACGGCGATACGCCTTTTTGAGAATTTTCGTTTTTTCCGAAAACAACGCGCCGTAATCTATCCTGCGCGGATCGCTCCCGAAATTCGCCGAAGAAATTTCCTCCGCCGTCAACAAACCTTGCTCTCCGAGCGTTTGCAGGTCTATATAATAATGACAAAACGCCTCGGACGCGCACGGCGAATACGGACTGTTGCCGTAAGAAAGCGGCAAGAGCGGCAGAATCTGCCATATTTTCACTCCGGCGGAAGCCAGATAATCGATAAATTTATACGCGTTTTTGCCGAAAGTTCCTATTCCCTCTTCCGAAGGAAGCGAAGCGAGCGGCAACAATATTCCGCATTTTCTTGTTTTTTGCATATTTATTCTTTTGTGGATTTCGCTCGTCATCGCCGACGAAGTCCGGTTTTACCCCTTTTGATTGTAGCATTTTATTGAAAGAAAATCAACCGCCGACGGTTCGGATACTCAAAAAATAAAATAAAAAATTTTGTTAAAAACAGGTTTTGCGGTTTAAACGCATTTCGGGCGATTATATCTCTGTAATCGATTTTTTTAAACCCGCTATTGACAAACGGCATAAATATGATATAATATGTTTGTTAACGCAAATCAAAGTTTGCGAAAAGGAGGATTTTTTAATGAAGAGGATCTCAAGAACCTTAACGGTAATTTTAGCCGCCATACTTTTGCTTACGCTTTTCGGATGCGGCGAAAACGGCTTTGAAAAACCGGAAACAAATCTCGAATTCTGGATTTGCGACAATGCGGACGATATAGACCTTTCAAATTGTAAAGCACGTTACGGAATGATGGGCGGACGAGAATATTACGGCTCTGCTTACACTCCGACGATAAACGAGAACGGCGAACAAACAGATCCCGAAGAATGCGTTATTTATACGATTACTTCTTATCCCGACTACTCCGACAAAACGCAGCGCATCACGCGCATAACGATTACCGACCCCGCCGTAAACGTATACGGACTTACCGTGAAATCCACGGCGGACGAAATCGAAACCGCAATGAAAAAATACGGTTTTAAGACCGTAGAAGCCGGCGCAGCATGGAATCCCGACAATCCATACGGCTTATTATATAAAAAAGGAAAAATAAATTTAAATTTTTATGATAATCGCATAATTATCGCCGTCTGCGTGAGCAATAAATCCGGGATTGAATTTTAACAAAAACACAATTTTCTTCGGGTGATATATAATAAACACAACGCTTTTCAACTAAAAATCTGTAGGACAGTAAAAAAGACCGCCGAATTTCTCGGCGGTCTTTGATTTTGATTTGTCGTTTTTATTCCGCTTTGGGTTCTTCCGTCTTTTCGCTCGTTTCGGTCGTTTCGGGAGCGGCTTCCGTAGTTTCTTTCTTAACTTCTTCGGTCGCGGTTTCGGGAGCGGCTTCTTCGGAAACCGTTTCTTCCGCGGGCGCTTCGGTTTCTTCCGCTTCCTCAACGGGTTCGGCGGTTTCTTCGGTTACTTCTTCCGCAGGCGCTTCCCCGGCTTCTTCGACCGAAGTTTCGGGAGCAACGTCTTCGTCGTCGGCCTCAACAACGGCTTTTTCTTCCGCTTTTGCGGCTTTCTTAGCGGGCTTATCTTCCACCTTAGCGGCAGGTTTATCTCCCTTCGGTTTCCAGAATGCGATTACGATTATCGCGATAAGGCAAAGGATAGCAACTCCGAGGAATATCACCGAAAGAGTGTTGTTCTTGAAGAAATCTCTTATCGCTGTGTTTTCGGTGGGACGGACAATCATTTCGCTTCTGACGTTGATGATCGTGCTTTCCTTCTGAACGAGATCGGTGGAATTTGCGCCCATCGCCTTGCAGACGACCTTGAACTGACCTTTTGCGAGCGGCGTGAAGGAAACCGACGAGCCGGAAGAATATTTCTTCAACGACTTTTCGTCATATTCCGCAACGGCCTTTTTGATTTCCGCGGAGGTTGCGCCTTCTGCCTTGGAGTTGGACGCGACTACCCAGTTATCCGAGTTAAGCGGCGCGTACATAATCACGCATTCGGCTTTGTTCGCGTTTTCGATCGTGAACGAAAGAGAACTGTACGCCATACCGACTTTGCCGGTACGAACAGAGATTTTTTCGGTTATCGTAACGTTCTGACCGGGGTTATAATCGAAAGTGAAAACGGGAATCTGAAGGTCTTTAAGAACTTCGTTGCCGTCGGTATCTTTTTCAACGCTATAGAACCCGGCGGGTTTATCGGACGGAGCAAATTCTTTCCATTCCGATTTTTTCTCCATATTGATTTCTTTATACGCTTTGTTGTCGAGCGGATCGTAAGCCTTAACGGAGAAGAAAACGTAAAAAGCGTACGTACCCCTTTCGGAAAGCGTAACTTTCAGCGAGGAGGAAGTCTTTTTTCCCGAAGTGGAATAAGACGACGACCAGCCGGAAACGGGATTCTTGACGTAAATCTTCGCGGTCACCTGCGAAATAGGATAGTTCTTCACGCCGGAAAGAAGATCCCAGATTTCTACGGGAAGAACGAGTTTCTTGTCGTCGTTTACTTCCGCGGCGGAAATCGCTGCGGCAACTCTATTCAAAACAGCCGTGTCGAGATTGTACGCGGGAGTTCCGTCCGCTTTGGAATCGACGGAAACTTTTACGGTTTTTTCCTCTTCTGCGCCCGATTTGTTGGTAACTTTGAGTTTGACCGTGTATTCCGGATTCTCTCCGACATAGTTAAAAACGATGGTAGTTCCGTCTTTCAGAACGTCTTTATCGTTTTCTTTCGCGGTAGTTCCGTACCAATAATCGACAACTTTTTCGGTATCTCTTTCGGGATCTACGCCGTTTACGGCAACCGTTCCGTCCTTTTTGGCAACGGATACGACAGCCGACGCGCCTTCGTAAAGTTCGGTGAGGTCGTATTTCAAAGCGGCGACAACCGTTCTTTCCGCATCCGGCGTCGTTCCGTCGGCTTTAGCGCCGATAAACGAAAACGTCGTGAGAGCAAGGCATACGCTGAGCAATAACGCGAAGATGCCCGAAAACTTTTTGTTCTTCATAGTAAATTCTCCCATATAATGGAATTCTGGACTGCCGTTTTTCGCTTTCGCTTTTCTCCGCGAACGCTCGCCGCGCAAGACTTCCGCGCGTTTGTCGCAGACGGTAATCCTAGTTATAACATTTACATTTTATACTTTTAATTGTATTTTGTCAATATAATACAAGCGGTTTTTTCGTTTTATTTTGATAAAAAACTTGCAAAATCCGAAAAAAGGCGGGAAATTACGAAGTCGGCTTCGCAATTTCCCGCCCGTTGCTTTTATTTTAACGAGTTATTTTCTTCCCGTCGAGCCGAAACCGCCTTCGCCGCGTTCGGTGTCCGAAAGTTCGTCCGTTTCCTCGTAAGTAACCGAAAGATAGGGCGCGACGACCATCTGCGCTATTCTTTCGCCCTTTTCGAGCGTCTGCGGTTCTTTGCCGTGGTTCAAAAGAGCGACTTTTATCTCGCCGCGATAATCACTGTCGATAACCCCGACTTTGTTCGCCGGCGCAAGCCCTCTTTTGCAGGCAAGCCCGCTGCGCGCGTAAACCAACCCGACGTAACCCTCCGGGATTTCGACGGCGATACCCGTCCCTATGAATTTCGTTTCGCCGGGGGCAATAACGACGTCGCCCTTTTCCGCAGAATACAAATCCGCGCCCGCCGCGAATTTACTTCCAAGCGTGGGAACAACCGCCTCCGGAGTCAGTTTTTTAACCTTGATTTTCATAGTTTCAGATCTCCTTTATAATCGCCTTTTTTTGCAATAAACTAGGCTTTAAGTCGATTATCCGCTGATTTTCGCTTCCTCTGAACTTCAGGGAAATGTTCTTTTTCGTCTTGTCGAACCGCCCGTCCACAAGCACGTCCGCGAGTTTTAAAATCTCTTCCGCGGTTTGCCCCGACGCTCTCGAACCTCCAAGCAATTCCTCGAAAGTGAACCCGGAATATATCCATACGCTTTTATCCGGGCACTCTTTTTTCGCCCTCGCGACGAGTTTTAAAACTTCCGGTTGATTTTCTTTTTCAAACGGCTCGCCGCCGAGAATACTCAGCCCCGCGATATAATCGGGTTTAAGGCTTTCGATGATCGCGTTTTCCGTTTCTTGCGTATATGGTTTACCGTAAGAAAACGACCACGTTTCGCGATTGAAACAATCCTCGCAACAATTTCTGCACCCCGAAACGAAGAGCGACGTTCTTACGCCCGCGCCGTCGGCTATGTCGTAAAATTTTATTTCGCCGTAATTCATAAAATCGTAATAGTCCGCCTATAAGTCGATTAAAGGTGCAAAACTCTCTCTTTTATCTCCTGAGTTCTGCCCTGATTCCAATACTGCGTGCCGATATATCCGCACGTTCTTCTCGCAACGTTCATCTTCGACTGATCGCGGTTGTGGCAATTCGGACATTCCCATACGAGTTTTCCGTCGTCGTCGGTGACTATCTGAATTTCGCCGTCGTAACCGCACACCTGACAATAATCGCTCTTGGTGTTGAGTTCGGCGTACATTATGTTTTCGTAAATGTACTTCATAAGCGCGAGAACGGCTTCGATGTTGTTCTGCATGTTCGGCACTTCGACGTAACTTATCGCCCCGCCGGGAGAAAGTTGCTGGAATTCGCTTTCAAATTTCAGTTTCGTGAACGCGTCGATCTTCTCGGAAACGTGAACGTGATAACTGTTCGTGATGTAACTCTTGTCGGTCACGCCCGGGATAACGCCGAATCTCTTCTGCAGGCATTTCGCGAATTTATAAGTGGTGCTTTCGAGCGGAGTGCCGTAAAGCGAAAAGTCGATGTTTTCCTTTGCTTTCCAGCCCTTGCACTTATCGTTCATATACTGCATCACGCTCAAAGCGAACGGTTTCGCTTCGGCATCCGTATGCGATTTGCCCGTCATATATTTGACGCATTCGTAAAGCCCCGCGTAGCCGAGAGAAATCGTGGAATAACCGCCGTAAAGCAATTTATCGATCGTTTCGCCCTTTTTCAGCCTTGCGAGCGCGCCGTACTGCCACAAAATGGGCGCGGCGTCCGAAAGAGTGCCTTTAAGTCTGTTGTGTCGGCACATCAACGCTCTGTAACAAAGTTCGAGTCTCTGGTCGAAAATCTCCCAGAATTTCTTTTCGTCGCCGCCGGACGACAACGCCACGTCCACGAGGTTTATCGTGACGACGCCCTGATTGAATCTGCCGTAATATTTCGGTTTTCCGTTTTCGTCGACGTAAGGAGTGAGGAAACTTCTGCAACCCATGCAGGTGTAGCAATGCCCCTCGCCGTTTTTATCCACCTTATATTCGAGCATTTTCTTCTCGGAAATATAGTCCGGGACCATACGTTTCGCCGTACACTTTGCCGCAAGAACGGTGAGATACCAATATTTCGTATTCTCCTCGATGTTATCCGGCTCTAAAACGTAGATGAGTTTGGGGAACGCGGGGGTAATATAAACGCCCGATTCGTTCTTCACGCCCTTCATTCTCTGCAAAAGAGTTTCCTCGATAATCATCGCGAGGTCGGCTTTTTCGCGTTCGCTTCTCGCCTCGTTGAGGTACATGAACACCGTTATGAACGGAGCCTGACCGTTCGTGGTGAGCAGGGTTACCACCTGATACTGTATCGTCTGAATTCCCCTCGAAACTTCGTCGCGAAGCCTTTTCTCGGTGAATTCGGTTATTTTATCCTCGTCGTCGATGCCGAGTTCTTTGAGTTCCTCGGTGACTTGTTTTCTGATTTTCTGTCTGCTGATATCGACGAACGGAGCGAGATGCGTGAGCGAAATGGACTGCCCGCCGTACTGATTGGAGGCAACCTGCGCGATTATCTGCGTGGCGATGTTGCAAGCCGTGGAAAAACTGTGCGGTTTTTCGATGAGCGTGCCGCTTATGACCGTGCCGTTCTGAAGCATATCCTCGAGGTTTACGAGGTCGCAGTTATGCATATGCTGAGCGAAATAATCGGCGTCGTGGAAATGGATTATGCCGGCTTCGTGCGCGTCGACGATCTCTTTGGGCAGAAGGATCCTCTTGGTGATGTCCTTGCTCACTTCGCCCGCCATATAATCCCTCTGAACGCTGTTCACGGTCGGGTTTTTGTTGGAGTTCTCCTGCTTTACCTCTTCGTTGTTACATTCGATAAGGCTGAGAATCTGCTCGTCGGTGGTGTTGGATTTTCTGACGAGTTGACGGGTATAACGGTAAGTTATATATTTTCTCGCCACGTCGAACGCCTTGAGATCCATGATCTGGTTTTCCACGATATCCTGAATCTCTTCGACGCTTAACGCTCTTCTTCTGTTCGACGCAATCTCCGTAACGTTATCGCCGATGAGTTCGATCTGTTTTTTGGTGAGTCTTTTCCCCTGCGCGACCGATTCGTTCGCCTTTGTCACCGCGGCTGTTATTTTACTGCGATCGAACGCCGCTTCTACTCCGCTTCTCTTGATAATTTTCATTTTTCTCACCTCTGTTCAACTTGTAAATATTCTGAGTGTTCCGCCGGACGAACGGAGCGGCATCTCCGCGTTTTCGTCCTTTCGGCTGGCTCACAAAGTATACCACAACGACAGGCTCAATATGTGTTGCCGTTGCAACATTTTGCTCATTAGCACAAAAAAACCACAAGATATTGTATTTATGCATTTTTTTATTCACAAAATGTAGCCGCGCGACATTGTGAAAAAATCGGTATTTTTGTGTTTTTTCGGAACGTTTTTACCTGTTTTCGAGGTTTTCCGGGCAAAAGCAGACAAGCCCGTAATAAAAAAAATATTCGTTAAAAAATTTTTTTGCAAACGATATGCGATGAATCTTATCGCGCCGCCGGATTGCCACCGCCGCAGTTTATCAGGTCGCGGCGGTTTCGTTCCGTCGATTATCGGTCCGACGGTTATCTCTCCGGCGATTATCAGTCCGCCGAATTATCGCGCCGCCGCCCTGCGGCTTTTGGAAATTTTCCTCGCAAGGCGCGCTTTGTCCTTCTGAACGGCCGTCATCTGCGGCTGAGGCTGTTTCACCTGCGGTCTTGACATTATAAAATACCGCAGTTCGTCAAGACAATGGTCGTCCGTTTTTTTGGGAACGTCGCCCTCGCTCCATCTGTAACGTTTCAGTTCGCGGATAAGATTCACGCAGTTTCTGAAGATGAAAATTCTCTTGTTTTTGAGATATTCTTTAACCCTCGCGATACCCGAAAATAAATCCTTGTTCACGTTCGGATTCACGAGTATGCCGTGTTCGCAGAATAATTCCGTGACGCTTTTGAGCGCGGCGAGCGTTTTCTGATTAGCCGCCGAATCGATGAGCGCGCGTATTCTTCCGTCGCCGTCCCGCCGCCAGCCTATTTCATCGCTTATCTCTTTGATTCTGCGGCTGTGATACTCCACGTCTTTCCCCGCCTCGAAATGCTCGGCGACGACGTATACGTTGTCGTCGTAATCCACGTAATACCAATGCGCGGAAAGAGGATTGTTCAGTCCCGGGTCTATCGATATGTTGCACTGCCACTCGTAAGGCGGAACAAACGGCTCTACGACGTGGATATTTTCGTCGAATTCGGGATAAACAAGCCCGGACGAAGCGGAAAATCTGCCGTAACGGCGGGAATCGAGTTCTTCCTTGCTCATCGACGACGAAAGATCGGTTATTTCGCGCCCGGACAAAAAGGGGTTATCCGCCCACTCGGCGAACTCATACCACACTTCGGGCGAATTTCCCGAGTTGAAAAAAATCTCGTCGTAAACGAATGTAAGCCCTTTAAGCGGAGTCATCGTTCCGAAAATATCGCCGCATTTATCTATAACGCGCATTTTGCACTCGCGGTAAATATCTTCGGGCGGCTCTTCGTCGAACCAGACGAAATCGAGCGAACTGCCCTGAAATTTTTCCCTGCCCTGATCGCAACTTTTAAAACCTATCGTGGAAATTCCGCCGAAGACGTTTTTGATTTTTATCTGGTCGATTATTCCGTTTTCGGGGCAATCTTTCCGCCCCGAACTCATTATTATTTCGGAAATCCATTCTTTGGGGAGATATTTCATTATTTTGCTTTGCGCCACGTCCCTCTGCACCTCGCGCGACAGCGACACCACCCACCCGAAAACGTCTTTTCTGTTCTTGCGGTAAGGATGAATTCCCCTCGCCATATATATCGCTTCCACCGCCCCGCATTCCGTTTTCCCGCTTCTGTTTCCGCCGAAAACCCAACGGTTACGTTTAAGGCACTTGTGAAACGCGATTTGTTTGAGATGCTTTTTCTCCCCCGTATTGTAATTGTTGATCGGCAGTTTTTTTCGTCTTTCCTGCTCGTTTTCGATTTTCCGTATCGCTTCTATTATTTCCTTTTCCGTCATAAACGACAAGAACTCCTTTTTTTCCTTTTCTTATTCCTTTTTTCACGCCCGACGATAAGTTATAATCTTTTTACCATGAAAAAATGTCTTATCGCGCCGATCGCGCTGTTCGTAATATCTCTCTTTCCGCTTTCGGGTTTGTTTTCCGCCCGATATTACGCCGAGGCGGGCGAAACGAGATACTCGCGCGTACTCTCCGAAAACGTTATATTATATATGGATTCTTCCCTGACCGTTCCCTGGTTCGTTCTGCCTTACGGGTATTACGTTAAAGTTCTTTCGATAAACGGCGTGAGCGCGAAAGTGGAATATCGGGGCGACACCCCCGCAAAACCGTCGGCTAAAGGTTACGTCGCAACGGACGAACTCCATATCGTCGAAGAAGTTCCGCAGGTCGTTTACCCCGCGCTTACGCTGACGGTGAATCAGACCTGTATGTTATATAAGGACACCGACTTCACGATAACCGAAACCATAACGCAAAACAGCACCGTCGATTATTACGGAATACTCGCAAAACCCGACGGAGAAAAGTATGTTTTCGGGCTTGTTTCCACAACTTCCGGAGATAAATACCTCGGCTATATATCGATTAACTCGGTTTTTTCGTTTGCAATACCGAGATTGGAACCCGAGGAAGAAAGCGTTGACGAAAGCGCGGGCGAAACGATGTCGGGGCAAAGCGAAACGACTTCTTCCTCGCTCGGGAACGGCGTTCAGCTCGCCGTTATAATAGCCGTTTCGGCTGTGGCCATTTCTATCGTTTATCTGCTTTTCCGCCCCTCCGGAAAGGGGAGCGCGAAAGACGAAGCCATAACCGGGAACGAATTCGACGACGATTATTAAGCATTGCTTTCACTCTCCGCCGTCCGCGCAGCCGCGGATATTTCGGTTTCGGTCTGTTCGGTTCCGGTCTGCCCGGTTTCGGCCTGCTCGGTTCCGGTCTGCTCGGTTTCTTCCGGTTTCGGGGCGGCAGGTTTGAAACTCTTGCCCGAAGTGTTTTTAAGCGCGCCGAAGTTAGCCGCGCTTATCGAGTGAGATTTTTCCACGGCGATCGCCTCGCTCAGAAAATGAAAAGCAGTCGCGAGGGTACGTATTTTCTCGGCAGTAAGTCCTCCGCTTTCGAGCGCCTTGACGAATTTCCCGGTCGCCAGGGCGAGTTTTTTATAATAACTTCTGTTCTTTTCGTCGGTTACGCCTCTCTTTTCTTCGTCGAATCCGTACTTTTCCGCAAGAATTCGTCTGTACTCGGGTTTTAAAGCGCGGAGAGCCTCGTAAATATCAAGCCGCAGAATCAAAAGAATCTTTTTGCGTTCGGTGAGTTCGATAAGTCTGTTCGCCTGCGCCTCCGCAGGAAGTCTGCAAGAAAAACTCCCTATGGCTTTCAACATAAACCTCCTGTCCATACTCTCGATTATTCCGCTTATCTGATCGAGGCTTCTGAGCAACGCTTTTTGTTCGATAAACATTCGCAACTCCTCCCTTTGAATTTTTTATAACCCGGATTATATTCGTCCGCTTTTGTTTTTCAAGACTTTTCTGTACCTTTTTTTTAAAAAAATATTTGAAAAGCGAACATTTGTTCGTGTTGTATAATACAAAAAGAAATATGACATATGTCTGTCGTAATTTATTTCAAAAATTTGTCGGAGAGCGTCGAAATCTGTCGAACAAAAAAACTCGGAAAAAAATTGTCAAAGTATTTGCTTTTTCAAAAAAGTATGTTATAATTTATTTAAGCGTATAATTATACACTCAAAACAAGTAATCAAAACGCCGACGCAAAGCCGTTACGGCGCACGGAAATACGAATGAAAAAATTAACCACCGCTCTTTTAATCTTAATATTTTTATTCTCGGCGTTATCGCTCTCGCCGTCGATTCCGGCGGGTTCGAAAAACGGAGGCGTTTTCTCCGTAAGCAAAGCCCTTGCGGAAGGAAACGATACGGGCGACGCGGGAGTTTCCGGCGATCCGATCGCCACCGACATTTTCTTGCCGACGAGTTATCTTCAGTATTACAAACTCGATAACCCTTACGCGATATGCCGCTACGAGGACGACGGCGATACGTTCGTCGCGATTTCGCATGCGGGCGCGATTGTGATTTATAAATGCTCGGGAGAAACGGGAAGCGAACAGTTCCGCTCGATAAAAATAGACGGTTCGTCCGCGATAGGCGTTCCGTCGATAGCGAAATATAAAAACTTTCTCATCTTCACTCAGTGGTCGAACATCTATTACATCGACGTTTCCGATTTCGATTCGGCAGGCAACCGCCCGCAGGTATCGGCAGGACTTTCGTGCAGTTACGGTTTTTCCGTTTACGGAGATATGATAGCCGTCACGACGAACAGCGCCGTCATTTATTACGACCTTTCCGTCGCGGAGGACGGTTCGCTCGCGTTTACGCAGAAATCGGAAAATAAATACTGTTACGAAATAACGGGGCTTACCGCGATATACCTTGCGGATAACGAAAAAACTTTCTTCCACTCCAACGACGCCAAAGCGATTTTCGAATATTCCCCCGTCAACTCCGTCGCGAGGAAAATCGTCACCGGCGTGGAAAACGTGAAATCTCTCGCCCAAAGCAAAGAAACGGGCAACGAACTGTTTTACTCCACGAGCGAAGGTCTGTTTTCGGTCAACCCGTCCGATTCGACGCCCGAAACCACGGAAATCTGCAGAGTTTCGGAAGAGGGCGAAAGAGATCTCGGAAAACTTTGGAATCCGCAGGGCTTGTGCGTTGTGGACGGAAAACTCTGGGTAGTCGATTCCGACAATTCCGACCCGAAAAACTCCATTAACGCCGTTCAGGAATTCGACCTCGACAAAGGCAAATTCACCGACTTCGCGATAACGACGAACTCCAAAGCCGTCAACAGACTGACCGGCAAGGCTCAGGATATCACGATGTACGGCGACAATATTTACGCACTCGACGAGGACAGAATAGTCGTAATCGGCAACGCGGACGACGTACCCGAAAACAGAACGTACCACAGAATAGACCTCGAGTCGTCGGTGGACGAATTTGCGGTTTACGGCGATTACGTCGCTTATTCCACGTTTAACTCAACCAATCTCACGTCTAAAATCACGGTGGCGAAAATCACCGCCGCGGACGACGAAAACCCCATTCTCGGGCTGGAAAAAATATTCGATTCCTCCGAAAATCTTTCGAGCATACAGATCAGGGACATCGCTTGCATGGACGGCGTGTTTTACTTTATCGGCTCGCAACTCAACCACCCCGTTCTGTTCTCGCTCGACACGGCGAGTTCTTCGCCCGGACTTGTTCAGACGGCGAGATTCGACGATATCGACGGCGCGGCGACAAACCTTGCCGTAGACCCGTTCAACTCGCTTTACTTCTCGGTTAAAATTCCCGGAGGGAGCGGTTACGACGTCTATAAATACGAAAACGGCGTAAAATCGCACATGGTAAGGGTTCCCGTATCGAAAAATCTTCTTTCGATGCAAACCGATCTGGACGGTAAAATTTATCTGCTTTACGAGAATAATCTCACGGAATGTTATAACGGCGCGGAAAAAGTTTTCTCGAGAACGCTCGAAACCTCGGGCAACCTCGGAACGATAAAACCGGCCACCGCAATGTGCGCGGGGTGCGATTCGGCATACGCTTACTTCATCTTCGAAGGACTTATTCTCCGCTCTTCCGCTCACGCGGATCTCGGAATCTCGACGCCTTACACGATCGATATTCCGTCCGATTTCTCTTTCGATTATTCGAAAAACGAAACCTACGGAAAACTGAGAACGGGCGCGAAACTCTTCGAGATAAAAGCCTCGGAACTTTCGAGCGAATTCTTCGCGTTTGAGAAATTCGCCATAGAGGACGGCAAAAACTCTTACGCGGTGAAAGATCTCGGCGGAAAATATTATCTCGTCATCAACGACAATCACGCCGCGATAGCCCGCAAAACCGACTTTATCGAAACAAGCGCGTTCGGCGTTACACCTCTCGAAAAAACGGCTTACGCGATGACCGATTTCAGAACTTACGGCTTGCCCGCGCTGAGAAAAGTTTACGCGGCAGCCGCCACGGCGAAAAAATACGATAAAATCGCGATTACAGGCGAACTGAATTTCAACGGCGACGACTATTACGTCGTGAAAATCGGCGACGCGGAAGGATTTATCCCCAAGACGTTCGTTGCGGAAAATTATTTGTCGGAAACGGAATACGCCGCGCTCGGAAACGCTTACGTTTACGCGAAAAACGGCGCGACGGTTTACGCCGAAGATCTCACCACCGTAACCGACGAAATCACGTCTTATAAACAAGTCATTCTGCTTTCCGTTTCCGGCGACTACGCGAAAATCGTTTACGACGGAAAAATCGGATACGTAAAAAACGATCTCATCGTTAAAAACAGCAAGAGAAACGCGGTGAAAGCGGCGGCAATGATAATTCTCGCGCTTTCGCTCTTCGTAACGACTTATTACTTTGAAAAACGTTATCTTCTGAAATCGGAATAACGCAGGTTTTAAAATAAAGTAAGGCGGCGGAATTTGCCGAAAAAGCAAATTCCGCCCGCATTTTAGCCACGAAAAAACGCAGGGGTTAAATCCCTGCGTTTTAAATTTGTTTTTATCAAATATCGGTCTGCAGCCGTTTTGTCGGCATATATCAAATATCGGTCTATAAGTCGTTTAATCGGCATATTTTCCGACAATCGCCTTCATTTTGTCATATTTTAAAATCATATCCTTCGCGAGCGCGAGTTGACATCTCGCCCTGTCGAGATTATGCTCGGGATAAGCGGTTTTGAAGTAAACGTCGCCGCTTAAATAATCGGTTAAAAACCGCAGACCGCATTCCGTCGTCATCGTCAGCGCGCCGAGCGCAAGCGTATCTTTTTCGGCGGGCGTCATAACGTCTTTCAGCTTACCCGTGAACCCTTTGGAGAACGCTTCGAACTTATCGAGGTCAAGCCCGACTCTGGCAAGGTCTTTTTCGTCCTCTCCGGCGGAATTCGCGATAAACCTGATCGCATCGCCGAAGTCGAACCCCACAAGCCCGGGCATAACGGTATCGAGATCGATAACGCAAAGATACTCTCCCGTTATCTTATCGAAAAGAACGTTGTTGCACTTTGTGTCGTTATGGGTAACCTTTAACGGGAGTTCCCCTCGCCTTTGCATTTTATACATTTCCGTCGCCGTTTCTTCGAGCGCTCTGTACTGCCCGATTTCCGCCTCAACGCCGCCCGCGCGGTGCGCTTCGTCGTTTTTCACGGCTTCCCCGAACGCCTCGTAACGCATGATCGTGTTGTGGAAATGCGGAATGGTTATGTTGAGTTTTTTCACGGGAAAATCGGCAAGTTTGAGTTGAAAATCGCCGAACGCTCTGCCCGTTTCTTCGATAATGCCGAGATTATCCGTTTCGTTATAAGTTTCCGACCCGTCGATATAGCGCGAACAACGCCAGAAACCGCCGTTAGGACCGACGTAATAATACTTGCCGCTCGTTGCCGATTGGAAATGAAGAACCGACCTTTTCGCCGTAACGCCCGTCGCTTTGATTTTATCCCTTATGTACTCCGTGACGTTAGAAATATTCTCCATCACCGCCTGCGGATTTTTAAAGACGTAGGAATTGATTCTCTGCAGACAATAGTCCTTCATTTCGCCGTCCCGATAAAAATAAACCTTGAAAGAAGTGTTTATATGCCCGTTCGTGAGCGTTTCAAAATATTTGAAGTCGCCTTCTATGCCGAACTCGCGACAAATATCCTCTATAAAATTGTTAGTAAAAGTTTCTTTTATCATCCGGTAAAACTTTCCCCCTGATACAATATACGTATCCGCCGGGTTTTTCGTAACTGATTGCCGACTTTTTTTGCGACGGTAAGCAACGTGAAGTCTATTGTATCACATTCCGATATTATTTGCAACTTTTTTTGCGTTTTTTCGTAACACGGAAAACGTTCCGACCATAAAGCCGACTTAATCGTCCTCCTCGTCGTCCATTTCTTTCATTCGTCTTGCAAGCCTGCCGGCGGCTCTTCCGTAACTCTTCGTTATCCTTTCTTCCTCTGCGGTAATATCCTCTTCGGCGGCAACTTTTTTCGCCGCAGGTTTATCTTCCGCTTTTTTCGCCGCATATTCCGACGATTTCCCGACGGATAAATTTTCTTTCGTGTCGTCGCGATCGTTGCCGCAATCGCGATCGTTGCCGCAATCGCGATCGTTGCCATAATCGCAATCGGCCCCGATATTCCCCTTTGTCCGTCCGAATAAGGACATCGCGCTTAAATCGGCGTCGGTTTCGAGTTCTTCCTCGATATCGTCCTTTTTAGGTACTTTTGCGCCGCTTTCTTTTTTCATTATCTTAACCGTGATATCGCAGACGATTTTTTCCGCGATCGGCAGCCCGCCGAAAAGCAGATAAATAATCGCCGCCGTCAAAGAACCGCCTTTACCGAGATACGGCATGGTCACGCCATCCTTATAATAAAGGAAGAAATACACGCCCGCCATAACGAACGATAAAGCCGAAAAAAGGAATATATCCTTTCCTCTTTCCCGATAAAAATCGACGCTGCCCCTATAAAGTTTATAATAAAAATAGCACATCAGCGCGCGATACAATCCCAGAACGGAAAACAAAATTATACCGAGAACGGAAAAGAGGGTGTAAAGCCCGACGCTCGCGACGAACTGAAAACCCCACAATCCTTTCATCGTTTCCTTAACTTTGTCGATATTGAAAGCGCAGACGCCGGCATAAACGACGTAACCGACGGCAGCAGCCGCCGATAAAACCGCGACGACGAAACTTAAAATACGCCTTCTCGCGCATAAATATTCGAGTGTTTTTCTGAATCTGTTTTTCCTTTTCATTTTCTGCTCCGTTTGCGTGCGCCGTCAATTCGCCGGTCGGACGGGATATGTCGCCGCGTTATCGTTTATTGTCTGAACTGATACTCGTATAATTCGGCGTAAATTCCGTGTTTTGCGATAAGTTCGTCGTGCGTGCCGCGTTCCTCTATGCCGCCGTCGCCGAAAACTATTATCTCGTCGGCGTTTTTGACGGTCGAAAGCCTGTGCGCGACCACTATCGTCGTTCTGCCGGCCGAAAGGCGTTCGAGCGCCTGCTGAATCTGCATTTCCGTGACGTTATCGAGCGCGGAAGTCGCTTCGTCTAAAATCAGTATCGGCGGATTTTTCAAAAACGCGCGCGCTATCGCCACGCGTTGCTTCTGCCCGCCGGAAAGTTTAACGCCGCGCTCTCCGACGTAAGTGTCGTAACCGTTATCGAGCGAAACGATGAAATCGTGAATGTTGGCGAGTTTAGCGGCGTTTTCGATCTGTTCGTCGGTCGCGTCAAAGTCGCCGTAAGCGATGTTCTCCCTCACCGTACCGCTGAAAATAAACACGTCCTGAGCGACCGAGCCGATATTTCTTCTCAGGTCGTATAAACTCATATCGTTGATATCGATGCCGTCAACGGTGATTCTGCCCGAATCGATATCGTAAAAACGCGGGATAAGATTGCAAAGCGTAGTCTTTCCGCCGCCGGAAGGTCCGACGAGAGCAATGGTCGAACCCGCTTTTATTTCAAGCGAAAGGTCGTTTAAAATAAGGCTCTTTTCGTCGTCGCTTTCTTTTTTATACCTGAAACTCACGTTGTCGAAAACGATATCCCCTTTGAGCCTGTCCACCTTCACGGGGGTTTTCGCTTCCTTTTCGGGGGCGACGCTCATCACTTCCATAAACCTCTTGAAACCCGTCATACCCTCTTCTATCTGCTCGAAAATCGTGACGAAAGTACGTATCGGCGTGACAAGCATCGCAACGTATAAAACGTAAGAAGTGAGGTCGGCGGAAGAGATCAGATCCTTGACGAAAAACAATCCCCCCGCGGCGAACGCGACGAGATAAAGAATATCCATCGAAAGGCTCATCGCCGTGTTAAATCGACTCATAGCCTTATATTGCATCGAACGCGCGGCTTTAAGTCCCTCGTTCGCGGCGACGAATTTTTCCTTCTCGTGCCTTTCGGCGGTGTATGCTTTCGCCACCCTTATCCCCGAAATGGAACTTTCCACCGCGGCGTTTATTTCCGAAGTTTTCTCCCTCGAAGCGGAAAAAGCGCGAATCAGGTTCATACGCAATCTCGAAGCGACGAAAACCATAATCGGAATTATCGCAAGCAGAATGAGCGAAAGCCACGGATTGATGAAACATATCATTATGAGCGCGCCGATAATCGAAAGAACGGATAAAAACACGTCCTCCGGTCCGTGGTGAGCAAGTTCCGAAACCTCGAACAGGTCGTTTACGAGCCGCGACATTATCGAGCCGACTTTGGTTTCGTCGTAATAAGCGAACGGCAGTTTTTGCAGATGCGCGAAAAGTTCCGCGCGCATGTCGCCCTGAATACGCACGCCCACGACGTGTCCCCAGTAAACGATAAGGTAATTCAACGCGGCTTTGAGCAGGAAAATCCCGAGCAGAACCGCCGAAAAAGTAAGAACGTAATCGAGTTGTTTGACCTCGATGATTTTGCCCGCGATTTTCGGGTAAGCAAGGTTTAAAACCGAAACCGTGAACGCGCAGACCATATCGAGGATAAAAAGTTTCATATGCGGTTTATAATAACCCGCGAATTTTTTGAGCATTTTCTTCTCCGTAACCGCCTGTTTAATGCAGAAAACGCCGATTAATCGGCTTATAGGCGGATTTATTCTGTGTATAAAATATCGTCGGCGACGGTTTTGTAAAAAGCCTTCTTCACGTCCGCAATGCGGCGGCGGGAGGCGAGAAGCCACATAAGTTTCGCAACCACCGCTTCCGGCGTCATATCGTAAGACTCTAAAAAACCGTACTTCTCTTTCAGCCTTTTCCCCACTTTATAAACGGTCATGTCGCTGCCTTCGTTCACGACCTGCGTGCACATGACGAGTATTTTGCCCTTTTTGCGCCACTTATCGATGATATCGTAAAACCCGAATTTTTCGCCGGACGGAATCCCTCCCGTGCCGAAACTTTCGATTATCACGGCGTCGTGCAGTTCGAAATACTTGTCGAGAATAAGCGGGTTCGCGCCCGGAATGAGTTTGAAAAGCCCCACTTTTTTATCGAGTTCGCGATAAAACTTCGGCCTGCCCCGTTTCCGCGTTTTGTCGTATTGCATAACGCGTCCGTCCTGAATTATAGCCGTGTAAGGGAAATTTATGCTCGAAAAAGCGTTGTAACTTTTGCTTCTCGTCTTTTTCGCTCTCGTTCCCTTTATCACTTTGCCGTCGAAAACTATCTGCACGCCGTTGGCGTACTTCGAGCAGCAATATAAAAAACTGTCCGAAAGATTTGTTTTCGCGTCCGTTATGTCCATATCGATAGGCTTTTGCGAACCCGTTATTACGATAGGTTTGGGGCTGTTCTGAATGAGATAGGAAAGCGTAGCCGCCGTATACGCCATCGTATCCGTGCCGTGGCAGATGACAAAGCCGTCGTATTTTTCGTAATTTTTTTCGATGACGTCCTCTAAGACGAGCCAGTCGTCGGCGCAGATGTTCGTACTGTCGATATTCATCGTCTGCAAGGACGACGGAATACAGTACTCCCTGATTTCGGGAACGTAAGACAAAAGTTCGTCGGAAGTGAGCGACGGAGTCAATCCGTCCTCGCTTTTTTTAGAGGCGATCGTTCCGCCGGTCGCTATCATCAATATTTTTTTAAGTTGTATATCCATAACGAGATAATACCACATTATAAAAAAAAAGTCCACATTTTCCGTTTGCCGTTGCCGTTTATTTGACAATTTTATCGGCAAAGTTTATACTGTATTACGTATTTTTTAACAGAGGTTAAGTATGGACGTAAGAAACGACGTAAGAAATATCGCCATAATAGCGCACGTAGACCACGGCAAAACCACCCTCGTGGACGCGCTTCTGAAGCAAAACAACATTTTCAGAACCAACGAAGTGGTTGCCGAAAGAGTTATGGACAGCGGCGATATCGAAAGAGAAAGAGGAATCACCATCCTCGCAAAGAACACCGCGCTTAATTACAAAGGCACGAAAATCAACATCATCGACACGCCCGGTCACGCCGACTTCGGCGGAGAGGTTGAACGTATTTTATCTATGGTGGACGGCGTCGTTCTGCTCGTGGACGCGGTGGAAGGCTGTATGCCCCAGACGAGATACGTTCTTAAAAAAGCGTTGTCGCTCAACAAAAAGCCCGTCGTCTGCATCAACAAAATCGACAAAGGCGGCGATCTGAACGCCACTATCGACGGCATAATCAATCTGTTCATAGAACTCGGCGCGAACGACGACCAACTCGACTTCAAGGTTGTTTACGCAAGCGCGAAACAGGGCTGGGCGAAAAAAGAACTCGCCGACGAGAGCGACAATATGGACCCGTTGCTCGACACTATTCTTTCCGAAATTCCCGCTCCGAAAGGCGAACTCGACGCGCCCCTTCAGGCGATAATCTGCAACGTCGATTACGACGAATACGTCGGCAGAATCGGCATAGGCAGAATCGTGAGAGGCAAAATCAAGGACGCTCAGCCGATAACCGTTATCCACACCGACAAAACCACCACGAACGCGAGAGTGGGCAAACTCTATCAGTTCGAGGGGCTTAAACGCACGGAAGTTCTCAGCGCGGAAATGGGCGACATAATCGCCGTTTCGGGCATCGAAAACATAAACATAGGCGAAACCATCTGTTCGCCGGACTGCATCGAACAACTTCCCTTCGTCGCGATCGACGAACCGACCGTTTCGATGTACTTCATGGTAAACAACAGTCCGTTCGCGGGTAAGGAAGGCAAATACGTAACTTCCCGCCACTTGCGCGCGAGATTGTTCAAGGAAATCGAAACCAACGTTTCGATGAAGATAGAAGAAACCGAAAGCGCGGATACGTTCAAAGTGTTCGGCAGAGGCGAACTTCACCTTTCCATTCTCATCGAAAACATGAGAAGAGAGGGTTACGAATTTCAGGTTTCCCGTCCTAAAGTTATCTTTAAGGAAATCGAGGGCAAAACTCACGAACCTATGGAAGACCTCGTTATCGAAGTGCCTAACGATTACGTGGGCGCGATAATGAACAAAATCGGCGCGAGAAAGGGCGAACTCATCGACATGTCCGCCGACGACAGAGGCACGACCAAACTCGAATTCAAAATCCCCGCGAGATGCCTGTTCGGTTACAGAAGCGAAATGCTCACCGACACGAAAGGCTTCGGAATAATGAGCCACGTGTTCGCGGGATACGAAGAATATAAAGGCGATATCCCCGCGAGAACGAGAGGAAGCCTCGTTGTTTTTGAAACGGGCGTTACCACTCAGTACGGTCTTTTCAACGCGCAGGAACGTTGCACGCTCTTCATCGGCCCGGGCGAAAAGGTTTACGAAGGACAAGTCGTGGGCGAAAACTCCCGCGAGGACGACCTTGCCGTGAACGTGTGCAAACAAAAGCACCTCACGAACAGCCGCGCGTCGGGCAGCGACGACGCGCTGAAACTCGTCCCCCCCACTATTCTTTCCCTCGAGCAATGCCTCGAATTCATCGCGGACGACGAACTCGTGGAAGTCACGCCCGTCAACATAAGACTTCGCAAAAAAATTCTTTCGAAAGATCTCAGAATGAAAGAATGGGCAAAAAACAGAAATAAAGATTGATTTACGGCGAGCCGCCGCAGAAAAGTCGGCGGCGGCTCGCATCGCTTTTTACGCTTTAATATCGCTTTTGACGTTTCAGCATCGCAAAATATTTTATTTTTTTCGGATAAAAAAAAGCGATATAACTTGAAATACAAACAATCATATGATATAATATGATTCTTAAAAGACATATTCTTTTTAAAATCAACATACCCGCGACGGAGGTAACCGCCTATGAATTACGTTTTGACTATAAGCGCAGAGAAAAGACTTTTTTCCTTGCGCTTTTTTGTTTATTGAAACAATTACAATGGCAATTTAAATGAATTAAAAAACGGAGATTTATATGAAGAGTAAAATCGTAAAAGCATTAGTAGCCTTTTTATTTGTCATGCTTAGCGCGTGTACCGTCTGTTTTATGTCGGCGTGTTCTTGCGGCGGCAATAATAACAAAGTTACGGTTACGTTTGTCACGAACGGCGGAAAAGAAATTGCCTCCGTAACGCTTGAAAAGGGCGAAGAGTTCACTCTCCCCGAAGCGGAAAAAGAGGGGCTTGTTTTTGCGGACTGGTATTACGACGAAGATTTCGGAAGCGTTTGCCCTCGGACGATAACCGCAAAAAAGGACGAAATGCTTTACGCGCGTTACGGCGCGGTTCTCACGTTCGATACCGCGGGCGGTTCGGAAATAGAACAACGGACTTACTTCGAGGGCGAAGAACTCGGGGCGTTGCCCGTTTCCTATAAAGACGGATTCTCGTTCGGCGGCTGGTATTACGACGCCGATCACGACAAAATCGTCGGCAAAAAGGATTCTATCAGCCGTTCTTTGACCGTTTACGCCGGATTTTCCGTCGCGACGGACACGATCAGAAAAATTACGAGCGTCAGGCACGTTTCCGATTCGCCCGTGATAGAAGCGACGGCAAGCGGAGTGATTCTGCACAACGGAAATATTGACGAATACGTATCCTTCGCCTCGGCAAGCGGCGAGGAAACCGGGCTTATCTGCCGTCAGGACGGGGACGGTTTTTACGTTCTCGAACCGAGCAGAAAACTCGCGGAAGGAATGACTTATACGTTAAAAGCGCGCTCGTCCGCGGTTAAATTCCTTACCGTTGACGGCAAGGACGCGAAAAACGCCGACGAAGTGACCGTCACCACGAGTAAAGAAAAAAAAGAAGTCATCGAAGAAAAACCAACCGTCCGCATAACTTCGGCGGACCTTGCAAAATGGGACGAAAAAGTTTACGTCTATATGGATTCGGGGCTTGAAAAGGACGTCAGCCGAATCGTTGCGAGAACGACGAAAGAGATTGCCGTCGGCACGATAGTCATCGTCGGCGAAACGGAAGACGAAACGCCGGACGATTATATCTGCAAAGTAATTTCCGTCAGAAAAGAACGCATGCAATACGTCGTCGGTACTGAAATCAAGGAGGGCGAATTCGTCATAATGGACGTCGTTACGCCAAACGTGGACGACGTTTACGGCGACGTTGACGTTTACGGAGAAAAGCAGGCGCAACTCGAAGGCGTTGCAAACATTTCGGCGGAAACGATAGCCGAAAACGTGCTGAAAAACGAGGGTATCGTCACCCTTAAAAACGCGGTGAAAAACGCCGTGGCTAAGTCACCCACGATAACGAATTACGCCGACGGGCTTTCCGCAGACGAAAAAAGCCGTTTCTCTGCCGCAATCGAAAATTTCGGATTTAACTATCCGAAAGTAAAATTAGACATAAAAGGCACGAGCCTTGCGTTTGAAATAGAAGTCGGCGGCGAAATTCAGTTCGCCAAAATGAAAATCGGCGTTTCGATAACCATCTCTAACAAAACGCAGGTGAATTACCGTTACACGATCTGCAAATCGGGGCTTGTAACCCTCAATCCTCTTCTCTGGTTTTACACCGACGTAAAGGTGGACCTTTCCAACGACTTTTCGATTTCGCTCGCGGCGACCGTCGAATTTACCGATTCGAACGACGATATCCACGGCATTATCGATATAACCGACGAAGTGGAATACATTATGGATATAAACAAGGACGGTCAGAACAAATTTGCCAACGCAATTACAGGCAGCGACCTCTGGGATGAAGACGAACTCGAATACGTGGACATTTTCAGTATTCCGCTCGGTCAGATTCCCCTGCCCGTTCCCGTGGTTTCGCTTATGCTCGAATTCAACGTCGTGGGTTCGCTCGGCGCGCGCGCCGGGTTATACGTGGAATTTTCCCACCACTACGTTGAAACAACCACTCTCACAAACGGCGAAAAAGCCGTGGGCGACAACGGAAAACCCGTTATGTTCAAAGAGTTCAAATTTTTGAGAGCCACCGCCGAAAACGAAATCGGCATAGCCGTAACGCTTAAAGGTCAGGTAGGTTTCAGATGCGGACTCGAAGCGAAGTTGTCTCTATCGGTTTTAAAACTCAATAACGTTGCGGCGGTATACGTTTCCTTCCGCTTCGGACCTTATATCGAACTTAGCGGTCTCGTTAGTTTCCGTTATTCTTACGACGCGGTGAACAAAACTTCCGAAACGCATCTTTACGGCGGAATGTATCTCGAAGTGGGGCTGTTCGTGAACGCGAAATTAGGCGCGAAATTCCTCGTTTACGACCTGAACACGGACATTTTCGACAAAAAAATTCCCCTGTACGGCGTGGGCGACAGGCTGATTCCGCTGGGGTTTGCCGAACAGTCGAACTCGCCCGAAAACCCATACGTTACCACTACGCGTTACGGCGGGGTGAAAATGAGTACCGTTCAGATGAGATATCTCGACATAGCGACGGGCGACGACGAGGTTTACGACAGCGCGCTGAGAAACCGATACGGAAAATATCTCGACTATGAATTCGAATTGGTGGACGATCCCGATTATCAGACGAGAGATTATGACAAATACGTAACCATCAACAACGGAAGCCCGATCATAAGCAGAAACTTCCCGTTCAAATCGCTGAAATACGTAGTCAAGGTGAAACTTCTGCCGCGGCACGGCGTTTACGCGAGCGGGATAGAGAGAATTTTCTACGTGGAATATCGCAACCCGGACGGAAGAGATTACGCCGTACATAATACCGAATTCAGAAACGAATATTACGCGGGCGGCGGCTCGACTCATTCCGAAGTTCTGGCGCGGCTTTCGTATCTCGAGGGCGAACAAGTCGTTCCGCCCGATTTCTCCGAAGACGAACTGCCCGTTCGTCAGGGGTATTATCTCGACCTTAACGACCTCTGGGAAAAATACTTCCCGTTCTTAGGCGACCGGATCGACGAAAGTTTCGACGGAACTTATCCCGTAGTTACCTACGAAAACGCAAGTACCATTTATAAAGGGTATATGATAGTAAACACTTCGTATTACAGACTTAAATGGAAACAGCGCGTTTTCAAAGCCGAATTCAGTTCGCCGGTATATCTCACCTCGTCCGAAATCGCGAGAACCGAACGTCTGCTCTCGGCGGATATGATTTACGTTCCGTCGCTCAGATACTTCGTCGTTCTCACCGACCAGAAAATAGTCGCGCCGGACATCGCCGGTAAAAAATACTCGGAATTCGTAAGCGCAAGCGGACTGACTTTCTTCGCCGACTATTACGAAGTAGATCCGAACGCGGACGCTTTCAAGGGCATCGACATAAAAGCAGGCTCCTACCCGAGAATCCGCGTCGACACCGAATCGAATCTCTATCTCGAAAACTTCGACGGGATTAAAAACGGCGCGCAGTTCGTTGCGACCTACACCGACGAGAACGTGTTCACCGAAACTTACGTACTCGAAACGGAAACGGTAAGCCGCGTGAAAACGGAATATAAACCGTTCGATTACGTCGGCAAAACCATTCGTCCGCTCCCGCCCGAACAGTTCGCGATAGGCAGCGAATTCACCGAGAACGGAAACGTTTACGTCGTCAAAGGCTACCGCGACATCAACGCCGAAAACGACGAAAACAGTCGTTTCTATGAAGTGAACTCGATGCCGGACGTGACTAAAAACAGAATCTGGTACGTCCTTTACGAACGCAAAGGATACGACAAACTGCCCGTTTATTACGTTAAAATAATGGCGAACGGCGTTTATATAGGCGATTTCGGCATAAAACAAGGCGATCCGATAAACGTTGCGTTGTTGAAACACAATTTTTCCGACGAAACTGTTGTAAGCAGACTTGCAGGCTATCCGTTGTTCGATATAGACAAAGTTCTCTCCGGAGCGCCCATCGTAGAATGGGATTTGTCAACCATTCCCGATCCCGCTCTTATGCCCGCAAAAGACATAACCGTCAATCTCACGGCGACGTATACTCTCGGCGAACTCACGGCAGAATTCATCGTCGACGACCAACTTCAATCCTTCGCGGAGGGCGTTAAATACGAAACCCGCGAAAACGGCAAAAAAGTTCACGTAGCGAACGGCAAACCCTGGACGTTCGGAATGGACATAAATGACGAATCGGCGTTCTATTCTCTGCCCGCGCTTAACGATTACTTCGACAACGAAAGCAAAACGTATTACTCGTTCTACGGCTGGAAAAACTCCGTCGGCGACGAATATCCTTACGGCGTGAGAATCGCGTTCGTGAAAAACGAAACCTACACTCCCGTTTTCGCAGATAAAACCGTTATGCCGACGCTCGCTTTCGTAAGCGTGGGCGATTACGGATACGAATATTACCACAGAATCGTCGAGGGAGATTACTTCGGAAAAACGCTTAAAGAAGTCATTTCGGCAGAGAAAATCGCCGACCCCGTACGCGGCGACGTGAACGGCATGAGAGAATACGCGTTCAAAGGCTGGGGCGTGGACACGGAAACTTATATCGTCGGTTCGGAAAAAGACCTTAGCGGCAACGTTAAAACTTATATCGTTTTCAGAGCGCAGTTCGACGAAACGGCGAAACAACACACGATAACGTTCGAAGCGTTGGGCGGAAAGTTTGAAAACGGCGACAAAACGTTTAAACTCACGGACGTTTACGGCAAGGATATCTCTCACGTCCGCCCGGAAGATTATTCGGACGAAAAAGGCGATTTCGCTTTCGTCTGCTGGACGACGCTGCCTTATTCCTTAGAACATAAAGTCGACGCCGAAAATCTTAAAATCGGCGGCGAGGACGCGACCTATTACGCTTATTATTCGCTCAACCCCGCAACGATAACCCTTACATTCAAGGGCGGTTACGAGGCGAAATACGAAGACGACGCGGATAATCCCGGCAAAAAGATTAAAACGGACGTCCCCGTGAACGTTTATTTCCTCGGCGACAGGGCGAAAACCGAACTCTCGGTAAGCGATCTTTATGGCAGAGGTTATTATCTCACCGCAAACCTTTTCACGGTTGACGACGCGTCCAAGACCTACGTTCCCGAATATCTCAAATGGACTTATGACGGCGAGGAATACGTCAGCGCGTTCTATAACGACGGATATATGGCTTACGTTCCTTTCGACCACGACGCGACGATAGAGATTTTCTTCAAGCCCGCGACCGCCAGAATCGTCAACGTCGCTTTCGTTTCGGACGGCGAATGTTACGAACCCGACGGAACGAAGATAGACGGCGTTATCTGCAACGGCTTTATGACCGGCTTCAGACACGTTGCGAACTATTACGAAACTTACGGAACGACGATGATCGCTCCTTACGTCGATTATTACAGCGCAAACTACTATCGTTTCGACCGTTGGGAAACCAAGCCGGACGACGGCTCCGCGCCAATTTCGGTTAAAGCCGGCGAGCAGATTACGTTCGCCGAGGACACCGTTTTCTACGGCGTTTACGTTCACGACACCGCGATAAAAGTTCATCTCACGTTCCGCGCGGACTCATACAGAGAGGACGACGGCGGCGACCTTACGGGCATAAAGACCTTCGCCGACGGCAGCGTCGAAATCTCCGATTACGGTACGGCGGGCGAAAACATTGCGTTCGATAAAATTCCGTCCTGCAAAGGTATGAAATTCGTCGGGTGGAGAACGGACGCCGGCGATGAGATAATTACGCCAAGCAAACTTAAAGAGACCGTTTATTCGGTAAAAACGACTTATTATGCGGTTTACGAATCCGACGCCGACGTTTTTGAAATAAAACTCGACGCGGGCGACGGAAAATTCGCCGACGGAAACACCGAAAAGTCGATTGCAAACGTTCCTTTCGGAAGACTCGCAGCCGAACTCGAAAACCCGACTCCGAACGCTCAGGGGCTTGTTTTCAGTCATTTTAAAGACGAAACCGGCTATCCCGTTACGGCAATCGAAAAGGCGACCACTCTTTACGCGGCATACGCGAAACCGATTTCCACCTTCGAGGAACTGCAGAACGTGAACCTCGCGCCTTATGAGAACTACGTTCTGACGAACGACATAATCGAGGGCGGCACGATCTTCGACTACGACAGTCTTGCGGACTGGACCGCGCTCGGAGCGGACGCTCAAAGCGGATTCTCGGGCGTGTTCAACGGAAACGGACATAAAATACGCATTGCCGCGAAAAACGGAACGAAACGCAACTTCGGACTTTTCTCCAAAGTGAGCGGAACGATTTATAACCTTTCCTTAATGGGATCTTTCTCGATGAGCGGCTCGACCGACGCGACCACGCTCGGCTCGTTCGTCGGAGAACTGACGGCAAGCGGAAAGATAATCGATTGCCACAGCATGGCTGAAATTTCCATAGCCGTAAGCCCGACGAGCAAACTTTCCGTTTCGGGCGCGATAGGTACGAATAACGGACTTATAGACGGACTTATCGCATCCGCCGGCGGACAGATAAACATAGACGGAAACAACGAATTCGCCGTGGGCGTGACCGTTGGAACGAACAACGGCAGAATGAAAAACGTCAATCAGAGCGGCAGAAGCGATTTCAGCGCGGTGAGCGTTTCTCTCGCGAGAAGTCTTGACTGTTATATAGGCTCGTTCGTCGGTTACAACTCCGGCGAAATCGAAAACTGCTTCGCCGAAAGATCTGTGTCCATACTGCTTTCGCAAGGCGATAACGTTTATCTTAAAGACTCCGTTCGCCTCGGCGGCTTCGTCGGCAGAAACGACGGAACGATAACCGACTCGACCACGCTTAACGCCTCGCTCGAATACTCCGTTGATAATATAACGCTCTTCGGCGAAAAAGGGTTGTATCTTTCTTATATCCCATATTTGGAACCGCCGCGTTACATAGTTTCCGTCCCCAATAAAGATAACCCGGAGGTTCCTCCCGTCACAAAGTGCGTTGTTTACCTCGACGACGACGCCGAAACGGATAATTCGAAGGGTTATGAGGAATACACTATTTCCAAGTTCCGCAAGGCTCATCCCGCCGAAGCGGCAAAGATAGACGCGCTCAGAGATTGCATCGCTTTCGACGGATTTGTTCCCGTAAATAACGGTAAAACCGATAACTGCTTCGTTGTGCCGAGCGTGGGAACCGGCAACGGCGTGGAACTCGTTTCGAGTTGCGGCTTCGACGGATTGAAATGGAATTATCTCTCGAGATTGCAAAGCAAGATATACGGCTGAGCAAGTATCAACCGGGCAAATATCGGCTAAGCAAGTATTGACCGGTCATCGGCTGAAATTCGCCTGAATAAAACGACAAAGCCCCGCGGCATCCTGATTTTCGGATACCGCGGGGCTTGATATTTATCGATAATTTATTGTTCGCTTTGATTGTTATGCTCTTCCGCCGCTTTGATTCGCTTGTACATATCCTGCATCTGAACGTCTATCTCGGCAATTTTGTTGGAACACTCGAGCATTTCCTCGTTTATTCCTTCCGGCAGACGCGATTTGTCCGCCTTGTAACGGATATCGTGCTCCAGACTCGCCCAGAAATCCATCGCTATCGTCCTTATTTGTACTTCCGCGATGACGTATTCCGTTCTGTCCGACAAAAACACGGGGACTCTGATATCGAGGTGCAACGACCTGTAACCGTTGTAATTCGGCGTTTTTATATAGTCCTGAATCTTCACTATTTCAAGGTCGGTCTGGCGTTTAAGCATCTCCGCAACGCTGTATACGTCGTCGATATAGTTGCAGACCACTCTCACCCCCGCGATGTCGTTCACGTTCTTTTTTGCCGATTCCAGCGATATTTCATAGCCTTTCTTCTCGAGTTTCGCGATTATGCTGCGCGGAGATTTAACCCTGCTGTCGATATGATGAATCGGGTTGCGGGCGTATAAAACCTTGAATTCGTTGTTTAAAACCTCGAACTTCAGTTTGAGTTGCCTTACGGCGGAATCGTATAAATTCAGCATCACGAGATAGTCGTGAGAACCGGCAAAAAATTGCGATAAGTCTTTCTTTTCGATCGGTATTTTATCTTCCATTTTTTCTCCCCGTCGGTCGCCGGCAACGTTGAACGCTGAATCCGACGAAATCAATGAGGCATCGTTTTGAGCCTCTGACGCGAATATATTAACACAAATAACGTTTTCTAACAAGAGAATATGCGCGCCGCGGACGATTTTTTTCAAACGTTCGCAAAATTCACCGCAATTTCCATATTTATGCCAGACAAGATTCGCGCTTTTTGTCAAATTCTCGCTTGAAGTACGGCAAGTACGTCTGCGTTCGCCT
>OIWT01000856.1_pt1 | contig 40264 bp, 30 predicted proteins | sample 1587701 | NCBI WGS metagenome assembly OIWT01 (sample SAMEA3888904, study PRJEB22519) | human gut metagenome | biome: human gut; feature: human-associated habitat; material: faeces | place: Denmark | collected 2009 | reverse complement strand
CGATAAAAAGAAGAAAGAGTATTAAGAAATCAATCATAAACAGATATTTCTCCAAAAAACATATGAATAGCAGCGGAATAATGAAACAAACTGATGATATTAGCAAAGTATTATCCACTTTTAAGACTTTAGCGGCTGCTCAGGTTGCCGCAACAGAGAATGGCGATTATAGAAAGGGCAATAAAGCCTTTAAACAAGTTATTAAAATTATTAAATACCTCAAGGGATTAGGACGAGTGAGTGAATTGGAGGCATTGTTGTCTGATTCCAATGTAGGGGTTAGAATGTTTGCAGCCTTTGGCTTACTGCAAACATCTCCAGATATTGCGGTTCCCATACTCAAGGAAATCGCACAAAGGGAAGACATACATTCTCTCACCGCGAGAACGACGCTTGAAGAATGGGAATCCAATACGCTAATATACCCATTCTGAGATTTCTTACTATATTATGGCAAAAGCTATGATATTGACCTATAAGCAATGTTGGATTTATGAATTAAATTAAATGGTTACAAATTGACTCCATCTCGACCTCTCTCAATTTTCCAATCATACAGACCCTCCGCCACATCGCCAACCTCCTTGAGTGTATGGCGATGTTTTATTTCGTCAAAAGGCTGTCGGCTCTCCGCATAGTCACAGAGCCATGCGCCGACCATATTCTGCTGTTCGGTCGTTTCCCCGTACTCCTGCATCACACTTTTGATGTCGGCGGCTTCGGACGGGGCGAAGAATGACTTGTGCTGTTCCGTCCCGAAATGGATAATCGCATCTATGGCTCGCCTGAAAACCTCGCTTGCCTTGTAGAGCATATCCGCAAACAGGCTTAGGATATGCCTGCTCGCTTTCAGCGCACTCTGCAACAGGCGGATGGCCTTGTCTTTCTCCGCCGTGGCTTGAATTACCGCTTGGCTGATGCGCTGCTGCTCGCTGTCCTTTTGTTCCTGAAGCCGCCGTACCACCTTGTCTCTTTCCATGCTAAGAGAGCGGCTTTGCACCAAAGCCCTGTCACGCTCCGCTTCGGTTTTCTGCTTTTCTGCTGTCAATGCCTTTGTCCGTTCCTCCGCCTTGTCCTTTACGGCTTCGGCAAAGGCTTTTCTGATGCGCTCGTTCTCGGCTTTCAGCTTGGCGTTTTCCTTTCCGACCGCAGCAGACTTGCCGACTCCCACAAGACTGCCGACGCTGTCAAGTATGCTGTCCACTTTCGCCTTGCGCTCGTCTTTGAGCTGCTGCTCCCTTTCGGCAATCTCTCTGTCGAGGGAAAGACGGTACTGCTCTTTCGCCTTGTTCTCGTTCTCTACAAAAATGAGTTCCGCTTCGGCTTCCTCCTTGGCGGCGATGGCGGCTTTCCTTGCGGCTTTCGCCTGTTCCGCTTCCTGCTTCTGTTTGGCGATGATGAAGTCCGTGCGTTCCAGATGTTCCTTGCCCGTCACCTCCTTTGAGGTGCCCCTTTCCATTTCCAGACACTCAGCCAAAACGGTCTGCATCTCGCTCATGTCCTGCTCTTTCAGCTTGCAGGACTTGCCCGTGTCGTGGTTCATCCAGTCCCACACGATGTGGGCGTGAAGGTTGGGCTTCCATGTGGCATTGTCGCCGGGTATTCCGTAATGTCCTTCGTCACGGTGGATGAACACTTGCAGTGCTGTGACACCCCAGCGCTCCCTGCACACCTCACAGAAACGCTGCAACTGCTCCATCGTGGTGTCGTCCTTGATGACAACCACGCCCTCCTTGAGCGGAGTGCTGCCACGGACGATGGTCACCTTGCCCGTCTTCTTGTTCACCCGTTCACGGTCTTTGGTCTGCATCGCCCGGCCTGTCTTTTCCTTGACCATTGCGGCTATCTGATTGTAGCGGTCGGTGAGCGTGGCTTCGCCGAAATCAGGTGATACCCATGTCTCGTTTCCTGCCATGAGGTCGGTACGGATGTAGAACTTCTCCTTGCGGATATTGGCGAGGTATTCCGCTGTCCGCCTGTTGTGCGCTTCGCTGCTGCCGATGTTGCACGGCTTGATGTTGATGGATGTCTTCTGTGCCATAGGCTTGTCTGTATTTTGGGTTTCACTTCGGGTTATTAGGGCAGAGCTTTAATCGGAGGGTGCAGGGAGAGGGTCACTTCCTGCTCTGGGTTCTTAGGGGTGGAAGCCACTAAGCGGAGTTTCCAAAGAGGGGGTCACTCTTTGGTCGGGTTGCATAGGGCTGAAAGTCCTTGCCGGGTTCTTAGGGCAGAGCCATAAGCCCCTCGGGAGAGCCCACAACTTCGGAGCACAGCGGAGAAGTTATAGTGGGCTATATCTGGGCAAGCCCAGTCAGTCACGCCACGCCAACGGAGTACCGCTGAAATCCTGCGCTGTGCGCCCGTCAGTTCCTCCCGGCTATGTCGGGGTCATCCACGCCGCCATTCGTGCCGTCCTGCGCTTCTTTCAGGCTTTCTACGGGGTTATTGCCATGCTGCCCGTTGTCTTTGACATGGGAATTGTCGGCTTCGTCCTCCGCATCCGCTCTGTCATCCGACCTGTCGGAAACTACAGGCGAACATAGGGAAGAAGAAAGGGCGGCTGCTCCGCCTGCCGTGCTGTCCGCATCCTGCCTTGGGCATTGACAACCGTCCGGCACGGTACACGGTTTATTCTCCAACGGCATATCATTAGAGTATGGTGTCCGCACTCCGTCTGTCTGTCCTTTGGAAACAGCCGCAGGCTTGACATAGTGGGGATTGGTCAGCAGGACACCATCCACATACCACCCCGTCAGGAAATGCAGGGTGTGTACGGAAGTGCGGTTGTTAGTTCGGGTGGTCAGCATACCGAGCCTGTTGAAGCTGTTGATGAGCTTCCCGATGGTCTTGCGGTTGCAGTCCATGTATTCCGCCAGTTCCACATCGGAAGCTGCGACTTCTCCCACCTCCAACTCAATCTCAACGCCCTTGATACGGAGGGCGGTCTTTGTCCGCACGGCTGCGGTCATAAGTCTGTGCAGGCACTTCTGCCTGTCGATGGCGGCTTTGCCGTCCAAAAGGAAATCCCACTGCCCGGCGGAAAGGATGGTGCAGTAATGTATGCTCTGTTCGTTCTTGCACATAGTATATGATATTTATAGGTGTTACACTGGTCAGCTACATGCCCATGCTATACCCTTGTTCCGGCATGTGATATTCCCTGTCCGCTGCGATGTGGTTCAGCACATCCTGCAAGCGGTTGAGTTGGTCATGGTCAAGCACCCGGATGGCGCTGATGGTTATCTTCTGCGTGGCAATCCTGCGGTGGGCGATGTTGTTCTCGCTCATCTTGCCGTCACCGTCCGCATGGACAGAACGGAGGTAGGCATTGACCGCTTCCGTCTGTTCCTTTGATGGGTACGGTGCTGCCCACCTGTCCTGAATGTAGCCGACCATTTTGCCGACCGCATCAGCTAAAAGAGGGTCATGCCGTGCGATGATGTCCGTCAGTTGTTCGATGTTCATTTTTTATTCCCTCCCTCTATTCGTTCGATGTCCGTCAGACGGTAGCAGTTCTTTCCGCCGACCTTGTGGCAGGTCAGGTAGCCGGACTTGTTCCACCTCCATAGTGTCGCATGGCTTTTGCCGAGCCTGTGACGGACAGCCGCCTCGTCAAGCATAGCATCCTTAGCGGCGGCACAGCGTGCCTGTTCCTCCGCCCATTGTTGAAAGGCGGACTTCAGTGTATCGACAGAAGTGATGACTATGGTCTCGGGCTGTCGTGATTCCAGTTCATTTGAAGATTTCATCATGGTAAGGGCAGGTTTTCTTGCGACCCTCACGGCAAGACATTCGCCTCGCACCTGCCCGGGCTGCACCGCCGGAGTGAGGTCTTCGGCGGATTCGCACTGCGAAATTAGAACGCTTTGAAACGATTACGGAATATTTCGGGTTGTCATTAACTGCCGGACACCGGAAAACATTTTTGTGAACGGATTTAACAGATTAGACAGGGATAAACCTATAAAAAGACCTGCCTCCGATAGTCCGGGAGCAGGCCAGTAATCTGCGAAAAGAGGGGAAATGAAATTATTCGGCCAATGATTTTATCATCCGCCATAACTGCACGAACACGCTCTTCCGGCTTGGCTTACCGGACAGGAAGACGATGCGCCCGTCATTCTCTTTGGTATAACCGATTTTAGTCCGCAGTGTTCCGATGATGTTTTTCTTTTCCTTGTCGGTAAAACGCTCGTGCAGGTAATTGTTGTAGGCGGTCTTCGTCACATGACGGAACTCGGTAACGATTTTGGCATGGGCGATGTTCCTCACAAGCCCCTCATCCCTTGCGCACACCATGACAAGTGCCGCACCTCTGCCGACCTCGCCTTGCAGCAGGAAATGCAGGGTGTCGAGAATTTTCTCCGAATGTTCCGGGTAAAGGATTTCATCCGTAAATCCGGAAGGCTTCTGCTGTCCGGCTATCTGTTTCCATGCATTCAGATATGTCCGTATCATCTGTGGCGGTACCTCCGGCAGGTATTTCCTCAGGAGGGAATCCACAAAGTTATGCACTTCATCAGGATGGTTGCGTGCCCGGATAAAAAGGTATTCCACGACATGCTTGACACGCTTCTCCCTGCAGATGGTCTCCCACGGCAATTCGGGGCGGTCTATGAGCAGTATGATGGTCTTGGCGGCCGCTTCGACCGACGGCACGGGAATCTCGTCATCCAGTTCTCCGTCCTCCTTGAGGCGGGCTTCTACAAGTGAGAGGATATAGGCGATGTTGCGCTCCATGTTCCGCTGGCCATACTGCAATTCTATATCGGCATTTATGTCTTCGATGTTCTCTTTCATATGTTCAATAGGGATATAAGGGTCAGTCATTTGTTCCGGTCTTCGATTGTTCCAGCAAGGCGGCGAGCTGTTCTGCCGACATTTGCCCCAACTGCTCCATGAGCATGGATTTCACTTCAGCCTCCTGCTTTGCCTTTGCCACTTTCTTGGCGATGCTTGTTGCCAGTTCGATACCGCTGATTTTGATGTAATCGTTGAATACGCTTTCCGTCTTATGTCCGCTTATGGACATCATTTCGTGGCTGTCGAGCAGCTTGCTCAGGTACATGAGGGTGATGCCCGTCCGCCGTGCCGTGTGCGTGGTGGCGAGCCTGTATCTTGGCACAAGGGCTTCGCCGTGTTCGTTGCGCTTGAACTGTACCTTGTTCTGTTCCTCCATTCTTTGGCTTACAAGCGTGATTTTGGTCGCCATCTCCTGCTTCAGGCTCGGTACTGATTCGGAGAGCTTTTCAAGAATGATTTTGATTATTTCATTCAAGTCATTGTTGTGGATGTATGGCAGGTTGTAATCATATTTCTCGAAGATTCGGATAAGGTTGTCGTTGAGTATGGGAATGGTGACTTCCGTCCCGGTCTTCTGCTGTGTCAGCGTGATAATACCCACCCCGTCATGGAAACTCACATTACGCTCCGTGATATGGGAATAGTCTGAAAAGCGTTGGCTTGTGTAGCAGCCGACGAGGAACACATCACGGGCCTTGTCTTCCTTTCCGCTTAGCGGCATCTCATAGAGTGCCTGCAGTTCCTCCTCTGTCAGATAGATTTCCACCACCTTGTCTTCACGGGTCACATGGAGTTTCGGAAAGTGGTCAAGTACCGATGCCTTGAAACGGTAGCCCTCCTTGAAAGCGGTGTTGAGCATGGCGGAGAATACGGCGAGGTTCTTGTTTATGGTTTTCTTCATATAGCCGTATTCCTCCATATAAAGGACAAACTCGTCTATCAGCCGCTCGTTTATGTCTTCCCACTCGAAAGGATGCAGTTTGACGAAGTTTTCAAGTATATTGGCGAAACCCGTATAAGTGTGCAGGGTCTCTTTCGTGTAGTTGTTACCCTTGCGTTTGATTGTTCCGTTCCTCATGCCCTCCAGCCTTTTGCGGACAAACTCAAGCAGTCCCGGTCTGCGCACCTCCTGTAACTGGCGGACGAGTTCGGCATTGGCTGCGGCCTGTTCCTTTTTCTTGGCGACAATAGTCGTTCGGCTGATTTCGGCAGGATTGACCGATCTCACCACCTCGTACACATCAAGGATGTCCTTGCGTGTGCGTGTTCCCTCCGGCAAGGACATGGCAATGGCCTGTAGCGAAGCGATGAACGCCTCGATGTCCGTCTTCTTTTTCAGCAGTTCGTCACGGAACGCCGCATTGAGCTTGCCGCGCATCGGTATCTTGATTTCGCCATCGGCAAAATACTCCGGCAGGACGGTAATGTTGGACTTGAACTGCGGACGGTTGGTGCGTGTGATGTCAAGTCGTACCAGTATGGGATGCTCGCCGTGTGCATTCGCTTTCTTCGAGAGTGAGAGTGTCGCCTTTGCCATAACAGATGATTGGATGATTACGCTGCAAAGATAGAAAATCCATCCAAAAAATGTCACAAAAAAATGTCACACTAATGAGATATTATGAAATTTTGACGAAATAGCTATATTTCATTAAAAGACTTATAATCAATGTATTTATCTTTCTTTTGTTTGACTTTTCTTCCTTTGTTTGGATGTTGTTTTCACTAAAATGGGGTATTAGGCTACCCCATAGGGTCTATTACTGGCACACGGGCAAGCCCGGAGATGAATCGGACTGGCAGGGGCGGATGGCGGAAAGGTATCTGATGCCAAATGTCATTCCACCCTCCCGGTATCCACCAGTTCGAGCCCGAAGGTGTCGATGAAGGTCTGCAACATGGGGTTGCGTTCTATCATCTTTGCGAGAATCATCTGCGGCGTGTCCTCCATCAGCAGGAAGTCGGCGATGTCCAGTCCCTGACTGCGCTGTACGTCGGTCGCTATTCTTTCCAACAGGTCGGAGCATGTGGCACGCCTGCATACGGGTTCCAGCATGGGCAGCCGCTGCCTCCATTCCTCCGTTGCCTTAAGGTCGGGGAAAAGAATCACCTCCCGTCCGTCCAATGCCTGCACCGCTTCGCCATTGAAGCACCCGTGTATCCCTCCGGTGGCAAGCCAGATGAAATCGGGAATGAAATGGGCGGCGACCAGTGCCGTCTTCTCGCTCTCAACAATGGCTACAGGCTTGGCGGACATTACGGCGGAGTTGTCCGACAGCAGATGTTCTCCGAACAGGCACTGCTTCATCCTGAAATCCTGCACCTTCCTCACGGAATGCACCCAGCTGACTTGGTTAAAAGGCTCCTTGATACGGTGTCCGGTTACGGCATCGTAGCCCATGATCTTGCCCGCACGCACGTTGCTGTTCCGGTCTATCTGCCAGAATACGGTCGCACCGCCCCACCTCCTTGAGGTACCGACCCTGTATAGGCTGAATAGCTTGTCCACATTCTCCTTGCCCATCACTTTGGTAAAGTATCGGTACAAGGGGTTGATGTCGTACCTGCGCATGGACTGCTCCACCCAACCGGAGGGAAGAAAAGAAATCCGTGGTTTCTGTTCGGGCAATGCTCTTGCTGGCGGTCTTGCAGCTATCGGTGTGCCGCTGTTCCTTTCCTGCTCATTCAGTTTTTCTTTGACAGTCGGATTGTCCCGGAAATATTCCTTCGGGGTATAGTGGTAGCCGCAACTGTTGATATGGTCACAGATGCCCACGTTGTCAGGGAAGGAAATCTCTCCCGCCTCGTCGATATAACGGGTAAAGCAGGACTTCCTGCCGCACTCCGGACAGGCGGTCTTGCTGCCCGGCCTGTATTTCTGAAGATGGAATCTGTATCCGTTCATGATGCTCTCTTTTGTGGATTCCTGCAAATGAAAACGGCCATTTGCAGTCTGCAGTCTTTGCAGTCTTGCAGGAATTTTACCTTTCCGGTACTCCGAGACTGCAAAACTGCAAAGACTGCAGACTGCAACAAGGGGTCATCAGTTGCAGTTTCGGGTTGGCGGTTCATTATCGTTTTCATTAGATTTGTCAGATTTATCATATATGACTTTTTCGTAATGCCCGGCCTTGGACTTCCGCAGTAACCCGCTCCTGCACAGTTCCCTGAGGTAGTTCATCACCGTGCGCTCGCTGACATTCTGCTGTTCCTTGCCTGTGGCGATGGCCGTCTTCGTGTCGAACGTGTCCGGCAGCAATGACAGCAGTACCTTGGGCGGTTCCTCGCACATGTCCTCTGCCACGAATGAACGGATGCGGTGGTACGAGTCCTCGAAATAACCGTTCAGCCGGACAGCGGCTTTTACCGATACCATATCCACAGACTGCAGGTGGCTCTCGCCGGCGGCATACCGCAGCACCTGCACGAGCAGGGCCAGTCTCGCCACCTGCGCCGGATGCTTCATCTCCCGGCTGTCCACCTCAGCATCGTCTTCTATCCGGTTGATGCGTTCCACTTTCCTATTCCACCATGAGAAGAAATATTCCCTTGCCTCCCTGTCCATGGACAGCACATGGGGCGCCTCTCCCGTATCATAGTCAAGGGCAAGAACCTTGAAAAGTATCTGCTCCCAGCGTGCCGCTGCCAGAGATGCCCTGTCCTCCCCGCCATCATCCCAATCAGTCCATTTTGACACTTCACGGGATTTGGGCAGCACGAACAGGATACGGTCGAGCAGGCCGTTTTCCTCGAAGCCTTTCGTCAGCAGTTCATGCACACGCTTGGTCTGCGTGGTCCCGATGATGTTGATGCACGGCTGTTCAATATGCACAGGTATAGTGTTGCTGACCCTTGTCACATCCAGTGCCCCGCCGCTCCATGCCGTGAGCAGCTGCTCTATGAGTTGCCCGTTGGTGTAGCGGTTGGCGGAGTTGAACATGCCCATTATCTCGTCCACCAGAATGACCACGCTGCGGGGATTGCTGTTATGTGTCAGCAGTAGCGATTCCGGAGTGAAGTCGGAAACGACGGTGCGTCGCAGTACGGGCTTCCTGCCGCTCTCCCCGGCGGCCTTCCATGCCTCCAGTTCCGACTCATACGCCCTGAACAGGGCGTAGTCGTGCTTCCGTATGGGGCGGTATGCCGCCTCCAGCGGCGGTGTCTTGCCCAGTCCCGGCCTGCCCACGAGGATGATGTAGAGGGCGGCGTTGCTCTGCCACTCGCCTTTGATGCGGATACGGTAGGTGCCGCCCAATGCCGCAGATACAGCCGAAATCATGGCAGTCGCTATGAACTCTGTCTTGTAGTTCTCGTACCGGGCCATGTCAAGGATGACGGATTGAACCGTCTGCGGGAACACTTCCAGAGGGAAGCCGGTGTTTTCGGTATGTTCTGCCTCCATGCGGATCATGTTGCACAGTTCAAGTCGGGTGTGTGTCATGTCAGCCATTTCTCTTCTTGCAATAGGATGTCACACTCTCGGATTTCCCTCCCGTCTGCACACGCCGGACATCCGACCTGGCATACATGTTCTTGTTGCCCACCTTGACGGGGACAAGGTAGCCGCGCTTCGCCCACAGGTTGAGCGTCCCCTCGCACACGTTCAGCAGCTCACGCACCTGTCTTGTGTTGAGCCATGTCTCTTCCGCCACACGCCGCATCTCCGCATTCAGTTCTTCCTGCCGGGCCGCCATCGTGCGCTGCACGATGGCCTCGGCAAACATCTTAAGGTCGGCTGGCGTGACTTCCAGTTTCACGTTCGCGCCCTGTTCGACCAGACTTTCTATGGTGATCATAAATATCAGTTTTTGAATTTTGTGATGACCATCTTCAAAAGTTCCCTGACGCCTCCCTTCCGATGGCTTGTAAAAGAGAAGCACCGCCTATCCCCGGGAAGAGGATTGACGGTGCAAAAGTATATGCGAATTGAAACGAATTGATATATAATGCCTTGTCTTAAATTGTCATGACAATTCAAGTCTGCATGACCATGTAAAACGGCTCATTTTGCCTTATCCGGTAGTAGTTTCCGTTACATCTTCGGAGATGATTTCCTTGATTTCCTGTACCAGTGACCGGAACAGTTCCCTGTTCTCGTCACTCTCGATAAGAGGAGCCATCTGGTCTTTCCCGTTTTTGATGATATGCTTTGCCGTCTTCAGGAAGCCGACCGCCTGCCGTATGGCGCTCTCGCTTTTCAGCGAGGGCAGGTCGGGGAATTGCAGTGCCATCCCCACGCTATACTCCTTGGCGGCGTGCATCCCGGCCACCAGCCCCAGTTCTTTCAGCACATAGAACGGCAGTGCCTGGTGGACCGCGCTCGTGTTTATGGAGACGAAACGGCGGATGCATTGCAGGACTTCCTCCCTGTTTCCGCACTTGAGATAATCCGCAAGTGGCCACTCCTGTATCTTTTTCTTTCCGACCGTCCGCTGCGCCTGCGGCACCGTACCGCTGACGGACTCCGTTGCTGCCGGGCTGCCTTCGGTATCACCGCCGCCCATCCCGTCCTTTAAGGACTGCAAAGCCCATTCGCCGATGCTGCCTTTCTCGATGGCACCTTTCATGGCGAAGTGGCTGTCCCAGTCTTCCTGCGTGCGGAAGCCGTTCTTTATGGATACCTCGATAATCTGCCTGACGACAATGGAGCAGCCCATCCGCTCGGCGTTCCCTGCTTTGGGATGCCCAGCCTGCCTGCTGACCATGTCCACCATGGCCTCGAAGCTCTTGCCGTAATACAGCCAGCTCAATACAAGAGGGGCGGACAGGGTCACGCGGCGTTTTCTCAGGCTCTGTCTGAAAATGTATCTCATCCTGCCCCATAAGGAGGACGGAGGAGAAGTCGCATCCTCTTCCCTCTGTTTCCTGTAAAGTTCCACGATCTGCTCCGGCACCGCGTTCTCTTTAAAATGGAGGCCTATGTTCTCGAATCCGTCCGTGCTGTCGTCACACCATGATATCTGCCATTCCTTTTTGATGCCGGGCAGCTGCCTGAATATGGCCCGGCATACGGCAAGGTACTGCACCTCGTTCCCGTCCGCCATCATTTTCGCGAAGCGGGTGTATTCCTCCCTGTGTGCGTCCTTCCACTGGAGGATGTCCGCCTTGAACTGTTCGTATGTCTGTTTCTGCTCGTCCATATTCATATTGCATTGTCTGTGGAGGGGGGGGGAAAACAGGGAAATTATCAGTCCAGAAGGTTTACCAGTTCCTTCTTCATCTCGTCGTCAATCTTGCGATACCGGGCAAAGGCACGGCTGCCCTCCGAATGTCCCGACATGGAGGCTATCAGGTTCGGGTCCTTGACCTGCCTGTAGAGGTTGCCGATGAAGGTCTTGCGTGCCGTATGGGTAGATGCCACCTCGTACAGGGGTCTTGCCACATCCTCCCTTGTCTTGGGGTCGAGTACTATGACCTTGCGGTCGATGCCCACATACTTGAGTATCTCCTTTATCTTTTTGTTGTAGCCGAAGTGCGAGAACCGGGGGAGCAGGGCGTTCTCCAGATCCTTGTAGCGTTCAAGTATCTCCCGTGCCTTTTGGTTGAGCGGTACACGCACCGTATTGGCATGCTCCATCTTCGTCTTCTGCGGGATGTACTCCACGAAACCGTCCACGATATTGGCCTTGGTCAGCCTGTTCAGGTCGCTCACGCGGCATCCTATCAGGCACTGGAACATGAAGATGTCACGGTAGACCGGGTAGGTAGTTCCCATGCCGCTCAGGTCTGCATAGTACACCTTGTCCCGCTCTTCGAGTGTCAGGTAGAACGGGTCGCCGTACATCGGCCGGGCAATCTGGTACTGGTCGAAGGGGTTGTTCCTTGTCAGTCCGCGCTTGATGCACCACTTGACGACGGTGCGGATGCGGTAGAGCGACCCTGACATGCTGTTCTCGGAACGCTTCTGCCCGACATCACGGTGCTTCTCGTTCCGGTAGAATACGGGATACATGTCCACATACCTGTATTCTTCCTGCATCCACAGTTTGAAGTCCCTGATGTCGTCCGCCGTAATGGTGTCGATGCAGAGGTGGAAGCCCCGCTGGTGCAGCACTTCGTGGCGGAAACGCTCGTAGCGCAGCACCTTGTTGAGATTGTCGAGATGGTGTTTCCGGCTTTCGTCCGCGAGCGGTGTTTCCTCGATGTATTTCCGTATCTGGTACGAGAGCAGGTACTCGTCGGCTTTGTTGCCGCCCCTTGCGTTGATGTTGGGATGGTGGTATTCCTCTATCAGGCTTTTGAGCCAGTTGCCGTCCACGCCCCGGTGGTACTCTTTCGTTATGAGGTGGGTGATCTGCTGCACGTCCTTGTCGAAGGCCATCTTCTTCTCCTCCGACACCAGAGCCACGCGGGGCTTGTAGCCCTGCCGTTCCGGGCTCCAGTGGTTGGGATTGATGGACAGTTCGCTCGCGGCCTTGATGTCCACTCCGCCGATGTCCCGGACACGGAAATAGACCCGTGCCTGGTCTGTTATGTTGTTCTTGGCGGCGGTCTTTCGGATGAATGCGGTCACTTTCATATATAAGTCCTCCTTTCTGTCTAGTCTATCATTTCTACAAGCCTTCGCTTCATGTCATCGTCTATCGTGCGGTAGCGGCTGAACGCCCGGCTGCCCTCCACATGTCCCGACATGGAAGCGATGAGGTTGGGGTCGGGTACCTGCCTGTACAGGTTGCCCACGAAGGTCTTGCGTGCCGTATGGCTGGTGGCCACCTCGTACAGGGGCTTCTGCATGGTGTTGTAACCGTGCGTGTCGAGGATGGTCACCGTCCTGTCTATGCCGCAGCGCTTCAGCAGCTCCCGTATGCCGAGGTTGTAGGTGTGTATCTGCCTGAACGGGAACAGTCTGTCGGCATTGGCATCGTAGCGTTCCAGTATCTTCAAAGCCTTCTCGTGCAGCGGCACCCTGACGGTCTTCGCCTGACATTTCTTCGTCTTCTGCGGCATGTATTCCAGAAAGCCGTCCTTGATGTTGTCCCGCGTGAGCCTGTAAAGGTCACCCACGCGGCAGCCGACATAGCAGTGGAACACGAAGATGTCCCGGATGACGGCCAGCTTCGGACAGTCACTCAGGTCCGCGTCATACAGGATGTTCCTCTCTTCCGAAGTAAGAAAGAAAGGGTCGCCATAGGTGGGCTCCTTGCAGCCATAGAGGGCATAGACCTCGTTGTCGGAATACTTCATCTTCTTGCACCAGTGCAGGAAGGTGCAGAACAGGTTCATGATGTTGATGACGGTCGTGCCGGAAAGCGGCCTCGGCCTGTGGTTGATGAGCGTGCGGGGAGTATAGAAGTCGGGATGCTCCTGCCGCAGTTTGTACTCGTTCACGACATAATCCCTAAAATCGTTCATTTGCTCCAGCGTGACGGTCTCCACGAAGAGGGTGAAGTCCGCCTCGCCCAGTATCTCCCGGCGGTAGTCGTGGTAGCGGGTCATCTTGCGCTCGAAGCGAACGATATGCTCCTTGGTCCTCTCCGCACCGTCAAACTTTTCCAGATACTCGTGGACGCGGGCGAGCAGGTTCGGGTGGTTCCGTTCGAAGGCGCGGGCCGGGTACAGCACATCCTCGATGACCTGCCTCATCCACCTGCCGTCCGCCTTGTCCGAGAAGGTCTTCTCCGCCCGCTCGATGATGGCGGCAATCTGTCCGGGCAGGCGTTTCTGCTCGGCGGCAGGAACAGCCGTCGTGCGCCTGTAACTGAGGGTGTCGGAATCCCAATACCTGTCCTGCACCTCAAGGGGAGAGACCACTTTTATGTCTACACTCTTCTCCCTGACCCGGAAACAGATGTTCGAGGTCTCTGGGGAGCACTTTTTCAGATAGACGGAAACTTTCATCTGCATCGCTTTTTGAATCACACCGCAAAGGTAAATAAATTCCCGTATATGTTCCCATATATCCCGAAGAAACCTGCAACGAATTAAGACAAATTAAAAAGTCTTTCCCGAATCTGATACCGCATAAAATGCAGTATATCAACTGTTATATTTGCACTTGTTTAGCTCTTTTTTTCATTTTGGCCTTTATTCGACTTCCCGAATATCATATATTGCAGTTCCACACTTTTCTTTTTGTTAAAGCCGCCGAGGTGCGGACGGCATTTTTCGAAACTTATGAAAAAATTGATTTTGTTGGCGTGCATCATATTGTGCGCCGGGAGTGCGTCGGCACGGCGAGTGGGCGTCTACTGCTTCTTTGCCGACGGAGCGAATGCCGTCTATGAAGACGAGAATCTCAAAGTCATGATCGGAATCGACGGCGGACACCCCTGTTGGATAGTGGCAAACAAATCGGACCGAACGCTCTACATAGACAAAGGAAATTCATTTTCTTACAAAAACAATACGCCGACTTGCCTTTTCACCAATGCATCCTACACGAGCGGTAAGGAGAAAAACTCGGGCGTCGGAATCAATCTGGGAAGTGTCGCCAATGCTGTCGGAATCGGAGGGATTGCCGGAACACTCATGAACGGCATGAACGTCGGCGGAGGACGTACTACACAAAATTCGACGACGATTCAAGAACAGCGTGTGTTAGCACTCGCCCCTAAGGCGGTCTACAAACTTTGCGATTGGACAATCGATGCTTCCGACTTCGCCCAGATAGGCTTCCGCCCCCGTAAAATCGGCCGGACATGGCATTTCGAGAATACGAACACGCCCTATTCGGTACGAGGCGTATTGCGTTATTCTCAAACGGAAGATTTCGCGGAAACACAGGATATAACAGTGTCGAACTATGTTAACGACATTGTGCTGGACAAACGCCAAAGCCTCCGTAAATTCAAAAAGGCCCGAGTCGTCAATAATCCTATTTATGCAAATCGTAGTTTTTGCGTTTTCCTTGAAGGGCAAAATTACGCTGCAACCGCATACCTCGTCGGAGGCTGCCTCGCTGTTGGAGTCATTGCAGGAGCAGTAGCAGCGTCCGCCTAATTCGAAGGTAGAGAGAGAGGTAGTTTAAGTCAACATATAAAACTCTTTATCTTCCCGATTACCTCCTGTGACAAAAATATAATACGGAAACCTCCAAAAACAGATCGGTTCAAAACAGATTAAAATTATTTCCATCCATAAAAACAAATTCTTATAACCCGTCGACGGAATCGAATCAGCGTATTTAGTTCCGTCGGCGGGTTATGGAATAATATCCGGCGAACGAATATTCCTGTTATCGTGATTAGTTATCCAGAGCGGTAAAGCACGGCGCGAATAACGGAAAGATGAACCACCGCCAAATCATATGATCAGCAAGTAATATCCGTCAAACGGCTGTTTCAAAGAAACAGCCGTCGACTGAGCAAGAGGAGGGGGGGGGCTGATAATTCTTCGAAAATCAAGATTCGGGAAACAGCCGGACAAGAAAACGCAAAAAAGCAGAGTTTACGACTGCGTTTCCATATCGTCACCTGTCCGATTTTACGAACGTATTCATACTATACGGACATTTATTTGCGCCCTATTCCACCGCGATAGGTTAAGATATTTACAGACCGCCACCCTGAATTTCCGGGTCGTCTGACGCACCGTACCTTCCAAATCCGAAAAACACCGAGACCAGTTTCCGTCCCCAACCGCTATCGCGTATCAGCTACGATGCCCAGTCCCTGCGTCTCGCACCATAGCCACGCCTTCGTGTCGGCCGTCTTCACCACCTCGAATTCGGCACTGCCGGCTTTCAGAGCGAACCCCGTACCCTCGTAGCGTGCGACTATCGTCACGCCGCTCTGTGGACGGGAAGAGAAGGTGCACGCCAGCACGCTGCTCTGCTCCGTATTCTGGATGCGGAGCGTCGTTCCCTCGCTGTCACGCACCAGTTGATCCTCTGTGCGGCAGAATACCCGCACGGGCACACCGTCGCTGTAAAGTCCGTATTCGGTCGCCGCAGCGAGAAATGCCTCGCACTCGGGTGAACCGTTTTCCACGGTCTCACCGCCCTTCTCGCAGGCGGTCATCACTGCGGCGACCGCTAAAACAGCCGCAATTTCCATGCGGAACGCTATATTTCCCATCACTTATTCTACTTTGATATACTTCGTTATAATCTCCGTGCGACCGCCGTCGGTCACACGTAACTCGACTTCATGTTCGCCGGCCGCAAGCCGCACGACGCTCTCGGTAGTCGTCTCGCCGTCGACCGCCCAGCTCAACTGCGCCTCGTCGGAGACGTTGATCGCTTTCAGCAATACAGGCGCTCCGACGGCATACTCCGACTGCAAAGCCATGCCTGCATAACGGCCGCTCTGTGCCGCCGTCGTGAAATAGGCGATCCGATAGCTCCGCTCCGCCTGGCCGGAAAGCTCGGCGATCCGTACGACATAGTCCTTTTGCCGTTCCAAATCATCGATATCGAACTGCGACTCGGCGACCGTCTCCGTACCGATATAGAAAGCCGAATCCATCGGCCGCCACTGCACGCGCCACGCTTCAGCTTCCGAAGCACTCCACGTCACGAAGGCCGAACGCTCGAATGGCTGCACGGCAACCTCGAACGTCCCGTCGCCCCGATCGAACTCGTCGGATCGGAGCAGCGGCACTTCGAGCAGCGTCATGCCCTCCGTTACCGTCGCCGGCACGGCCTGCTCCGGATACCCCTCGCATGTGAGCAGCAGCGAATAGTCGCCTGCCGTCACTTCGTCCACCTCACTGGTGAAGCAGCCGTCGTCGCCGCTGACGAAAGCCGCGACTCGCTCGCCGTCGGCGTCGGACATCTCGATCGTCGCACCGGCCACTACCTCGCCTTTCCCGTTACATACACGACCGCGCAGCATCCGTCCGTCGACCACCTCTATATCGAACGCCGCAGCCGCACCAGTCGATCCGGCAACGGCACGTACGGTTGTCATACCCGCTCGCAGGCAATGCACGACACCCTCGCCGTCGACCGAAGCGACCGTTTCGTCGGAACTGCTCCACGCCAGCTCCCCGACGGCACCGGAGGGCATCACGATAGCGCGCAGGAGAATCGTGTCGCCCGCAACTGCCCGCTGGCGCCCCTCGATACGAACGTCCTCGATACTTCCTTCGGCCATACGCACCGAGAAACGGATGACGCCCTCCGGGGATTCCGAGATGTCGTACAGTTCGGCCGCCGGCGAGGCACCCGACCAGCTCTGCGCTGCCGGCCGGCTGGCGGCCGAGAACTCCGTGTTTCCGGTCTCGCCGGGATAGGGCATGAACGCCTCATAGCCGTCACCCGAATCGGGACGCGCCGTCACGAGGCGGAAACAGGGATGGCCGGCCACGTCATTAGGCATATTGTAAGTCCAACGGTCGCGGGCCGAGTATCCTTCGACGATCCGCTGCGAACGGTCGACGTGGTAAATCAACATGCCGTGTCCTTTGAGCGCTCTGTCCCATCCCGTCTGCTGACGGTTTTCGAGCAGGAAAAATTCACCTTCGGTATCGGTCGCAATCAGGTAGGCCTCGTTTTGCTGAATGGAATTGAGTTCGTAGTCGCCCGAACGGGTGAGCGTCGTCGGGGTCAGCCATCCCGCCATCATGCGCTCCATCGCCGTGAGCGACGGCGGCGTGCGGCCTCCGTCGTTCCGACTGCCCTGACACATGAGCGACCAGTTGAAGACGCCGACTCCCGTACCGAAATCGCTACCGTTCGTATCGTAGAAATCGGGCCAGCCGAGCACATGACCGAACTCGTGGCAGAAGGTTCCGATGCCGGCCATGCGGCTGTCGAAATCGGGCGAGCCGCTCAGCTCCGACGTACAGGCGTAGACGCACAGCTCCTTGCCGCCGAGCATCTCGCTCGGATAGGATATTTCACCCCGGTGCGGCCATACGGTATTCATACCGCCGCCGTCGGATTCGTTGTGACCGGCATAGTAGACGAAGACGTTGTCGATTTTACCGTCATTGTCGAAATCGTACTGAGAGAAGTCGACGCCGGCACGCTCCGCCTTGTGGCAGGCCTCGATAATCATTCGTTCGGCATTCTCGTCGCGATAATCAGTATTGGCGCCGTAATAAGCGACGGGATGGTCGAGCGTCACAGGACCCACCACGTCGAAGGTCGGGCGGAACCGTCCTCCCGAGTTATCGAGGTAGTAGTCACGCGCACTGCCGAGCGCTCCGTTGTCAGAATACCCCTCCTCATTGAGCATCCGTTCGAAAGCACGCTGCGGATCGGGCACCGTGAAACCGACGTCACTGAACGCTGCCAGAATCACCACCGAACGGATTTCGCCCGTCGTAGGGAATCCCGTTTCCAGTCCGGCGCGCGTCTCGCTGCGCAGCCTATGCGCGCGAGCGCGCAACGCCGTCGCCACCACGCCCGGGCGCAACGTCTCCAACAGCCGGCGTTCGTCGGCTGTGCGGCGGCCGCGCTCAGACACGCGGACATTGCTGCGCACGGGACGGCCGTCACGCTCGACCAGATAATAGTAGAAACCATCGGGACCCTGATCGACGGAATAACCATCGGAGGTGACAGCATAGTGGAAAAACTCGTCGCCGCAAATTCGCAGCGACAGCGTCGTGCCGTCCGCCTGCCGCACACGGGCAAGCCTGCCGGTATCCGCCGCCCGTAGCGATGTCGGCACGCATATCATTGCGACGGCCAGCACGCATGTCGCAAACCGTACAATCGTTTCGTTCGCTCGATTCATAAATGACGATACATGATAGCAGCACGAGGAGTGCCGCATCGGTTCGAGTAGCTAATGTACGAAAAAAAATTGAAACGAACGTTTTTTATGATTTTTTATTATATTTGTGCGAAACGCATACCGACGCGACACCTCTGCCGGCGGTCGTCCCCAATGCCTGCGGAGAGTATGCGTTCCGTGTCCCTTGACAATATCTTCATATATTATATGTTATGAACAAACTGTACCCAAATCACCGGAGAACGTGGCGCCGCACGGTGACCCGTCTCTCCCTGAACGGCCTTGTTTCGCTATCGGCCGTTACAGGTCTGTTTATCGCCCCGTCATGTTCGACGACCGAACCGGAGGGGGGGGGGTGAAACGAACCTGCGCATCACACTGGCGCCGAGCATTACGACGCGCGTCACCGGAACGGCCTTCGACGAGGAGGACGCTATCGGCCTGAGCGTCGTACCGTGGAGCGATGGCCGCGAACAACCTCTTTCAAGTTCGCGCTGGGAAGACAACGTGAAGTTCGTCTACCGCGACGGACAATTCGTTTCATCGGCAACTGCCTACTTCCCCGATGCCACGACGGCCAATACCTTCTATGCCTACTATCCCTATAATCAGACCGGATTCCGGTCCAATACCTCGTCGCTCGCCGTCGCTGTCGCGACCGACCAAAGCGACGCCGCGAGCCGTACGGCTTCGGACTGGATGGTCGCTGTCACGCGCAACGTGAAGCCGGACGGGCAGGCTGTTCCCGTCGCTTTCCGTCATATCCTGAGCCTCATGCAGATCCGTATGACGGCAGGCGACGGCGTCACTGCCGACGAGCTGCTCGAAGCCGAGGTGCTCCTCAAAGATTTTTGCAGTACGGCACTCTACGATGTCGATGCCGAGACATTCGGCGAGCCGGCCGACGTGACCGACATCCGTCCCTACGGCACGACGCGAATCGAGGGCGACTACGTCACCGGCCTTTCTGCCGTCGTAGTCCCGCAGACACGCGAAGCGGGCGAGACGGTCATCTATTTTACGTTCAAAGGCAAGACAATGGCCTACAAACCGAGTTCGGAATTCACCTTCGAGCCGGGCAAGAGCCATCTCTTCACCGCTACAATCGGCATGACGCCGCAGGGCCCGACGCTCGCCGTCAGCGCCCAAATCGACGATTGGCAGGAGGGCGGCGTCATTACGGGCGATGCCTCCAAACCCGAGTTGCCCTCTGTCAGCGACTACGATGGCAACACCTATCCCGTCATCGAAATCAACGGCGTGAAGTGGCTCGCCGCCAACCTCCGCACCACGCACTACAACGACGGCACGGAGATACCGGTCGTCGACGGCGGCACGGACGCATGGGACGCACTGACCGCGCCCGCCGCCTGCATCACGGAGAATAACGCGGACTATCGTGAAAAATACGGTCTGCTCTACAACTATTATGCGGTCGAGAAGGGCGACCTCTGCCCGAAAGGCTGGAAAGTTCCCTCCAAAGAGGAACTGGGGCTGCTGCCGTTCAACGACGAGAAAGGCGCCTATTCGCTGATGGCGCCCGACGAGAATTGGGGCAGCGGTTACAATCCGACCAATACGACAGGCTTCTCCGCATTGCCGGCCGGCATGTCCGTCGGCAACGGCTGGATGACGGGCGACGCCTACTTCTGGAGCTCGACCTGCGACGATACGCAGACCTTTCCTGCATCCTATCTCTATCTGGCGATGTATTCTGGTATAGACACGCATTACAAATACGCAGGCATGTCCATCCGTTGCATCGAAGACGAAGATGTTCCGGAACCCGAGCCGGAACCCGAACCGACAGAGACGGTCAAGGACATCGACGGCAATGAATATCCCGTCGTGAAAATCGGCGACTTCTACTGGATGGCATCCAACCTCAAAACACAGCATCTGAACGACGGCACGCCGATTCCCGTCATCGAAGGCGGCTGCTCCGCATGGGACGGACAGACCGAGCCTGCCGCATGTATCTTTATGAACAAGAGCGAAAACGAGGAAAAATACGGTCTGCTCTACAACTTCTATACTGTTGCGACTGGGAAACTCTGTCCCGAAGGCTGGACAGTGCCCGACTGGGAGCAGACGGACGCTTTGCCTTACGGTTCTATTGCTCAGAATGTCGCCCTGATGGCACCCGACGATAACTGGACGGCACTCGCCTCCGACCCGACCAATACGACAGGGTTCAGCGCACTGCCGGGCGGCAACTCGTCGTGGGCCTTCTGGGAAAGAGGCAGCGCCTATTTCTGGACATCCTACACAAGCGACAGCGGGCCGGCCAGTTTCACGCTCGGCGGAACGACCATGATTTCTCAGTCGTATTACGAAAGCGCCGGCTTGTCTGTCCGCTGCATAAAAAAGGCCGAACCCGAACCAGAGCCCGAACCCGCAGCGACGGTCAAGGACATCGACGGCAATGAATATCCCGTCGTGGAGATCGGCGGCCTAACGTGGATGGCTGCAAACCTCAAAACACTGCATCTGAACGACGGCACCGAAATTCCTATCGGCAAGGGACAGGAGGCATCGTGGGATACCTTTACGACTCCTACTGCCTGCGACTTCATGGACAAGACCGAGAACCGAGCCACTTACGGTCTGCTCTATAATTTCTACACCGTCGACACAGGCAAAATCTGCCCCGAAGGATGGACGGTACCCGACTGGGACCAGATGCAGTCGCTGCTCGACGCCGTACCCAAAGCGGCAGATCTTATGGCGCCCGACAGCCGGTGGAACCACTACAATCCTACCAACGCTTCCGGATTCGGCGCCCTGCCCGGCGGCATCCAATCCTATTATTATTGGCTGACATCCGATGCCGGCATCTGGACATCCTATAAAGGAGACGATAGCCCCGGATACCTCTATCTGTCCAACATGCCCTACATTGCGCAATCCTACCTCTACTCGGGCATGTATGTCCGCTGCATAAAATCAACGAATACAAGCGATTTATGAAACGATACAGCTATCATTTGCAACTACTCGCCCTCGCATGGGCGGGAGTCCTGCTCGTCGGCGCCACAGCATGTGGCGACGGCGACGATCCGAACGAAACGCCGGAGCCGCCCGCCACGCAGCCTATACTCATCGACGGCAAGTTCTCCTCATGGAACAGTACGTCGGCCGACGGCATCTTCGACGACGGTGCAGCCATCGGTCTCTTCGCCGTCGAGGGCGCATTCACGGCCGATGCACCGCGCTACATCAACAATGCGCGTCTCACGTTGAAGGAGGGCCTGTTCCGAAGCGCAGCCTCACTCATGCTCAAACCTTCGGCCGGTACGCTGGCAGCCTATACCCCTCATGCCGACCGGATGCCCCTCGCCGGCACGACGGCGACCGTCACGGCTGCGGCCGACCAATCGGCCGCAGCAGACTTCGCCGCTGCCGATTTCATGGCCGCGACGGCACTCGTTCCAGCCGACCAGCAGGGAGCCGTGCAGATGACTTTTCACCGCATGTTCTCGCGCATCGACCTTTCGTTCACGACGGCTGGAGAACCCACGCTCGATGAGTTGGCCGATGCCAAGGTCACTTTGACGTTAGACCTGTCCGCCGACGTGGACTTCGCGACGGGTAGCGTTACGGGATCGTCGAATCCACAAACAACGACACCCAATGGCACGCTGGTGCCCGACGGATCGACGATCAAGGGACTTTCGGCCATCGTCGCACCGCAGCGGATCGCAGCCGACGAAGCGGTGCTCAATCTCAAAGTCGGAACATTCGAAGCCTCCTACCCGTTGGGCAAGGAACTGACGCTCAAAGCCGGTATGCAGTACGACTTCGCCATTACGGTGGGGCAGGCCGTACCGGATATTACCGTCACGGTGGACGTCACCGAGCATGAATGGACGGAGGGTACGTCGGTCGAGGAGACTGTCGAAGTCGACGACAACATGCCCAAGTCAATCACCGACATCGAGGGCAACAGCTATCCCGTCGTGAAAATAGGCACGCAATATTGGATGGCCGCCAACCTCGCCACGACTCGGTATAACGACGGTACGCCCATCACGCGAATGGACGACGCCGAAATGTGGACGAACAACGGAACGACTCGCACGGACGCCTACTGCTACCCGAACGGCGAGTCGGCCAACGTCGAACGCTACGGTCTTATTTACAATTACTACGCGGTAGCCACCAACAAACTTTGCCCCGAAGGGTGGCATGTGCCCACCATCGATGAAATCCGCATGACCATCGAACTGTTGGGCGGTGAAGATATCGCCGGCGACAGGATGAAGAGCGACTCGGGCTGGAAATACAAGGGAGAAGAAAACCCCGCTTATCAGGGTACCAACAGCAGCGGCTTCAACGGGCTGCCTGCCGGTTCGCGCGAGGATAACGGCGCGTACTGGCAATTCGAAAGCTATGGCTATTGGTGGAGCAGTTCAGCAGTGGGGGCTTCACAGGCCAATGGGTTCTATCTCTACTACAACCGCCCGACAGTGTATGTCACCTCGCCGCAGCAGCGAACCGGCTACTCCGTCCGTTGCATCCGTTACAGAAACTAAACACCGCACGATTATGGACAAAAAACAATATAATAGCATTTGGGCAGGTTCGTTAGCCTTGCTCCTGCTTGCAGGCAGTTGCAGCAAGAGCGATGAAACAGCGGCGCCGGAGCCATCCGACGGTCGGATTGTCGTCCGCGCCCTTGCGTCGGACAGCGGGCAGGCGCCCTCGTTCGACCGCTTCGGTCTTTACATTGTACAGAAAGCGGCCGAGGGTTCAGAGGCGCTCGCCGGCGAACGCCTCCATGCGAACGTGGAGTTCACTCGCTCGGGCGACACCTATGTCTCGACACCCGCCATTGCGTTTCCAGGAGCAAAGAAGTTGCGGTTCGACCTCTACGCCTACGCTCCCTACCGTGAAACCGCACTCGAAGCCGGCGCCGTCACGTTGCCGCTGGCGCTCGCTGCCGACCAACAGGACGACGCAGCCTACACGGCAGCCGACCTGCGCTTCTCCAAGCGGACAAACTACGCTGCCGTCACGGGCGACGTGGCGATGGAGTTCGACCATGCGATGAGCCGTATCGACATCGTACTCAAAGCCGGTTACGGTTATACGCTCGACGACTTCGCTTCGGCAGGGGTCGTTCTGAAAGGGTTGAAGAACGAAGGTGCGTTCTCATTCGTCGACGGCGGCAGCACGACTTCCGGTGCGGCGGCCGACATCGCGCCGCACGGTACACTGACGCGGCAGGACGATTGTTTGGAGGGATTGTCGGCCATCGTCATTCCACAGAATGCCGCAGCAGGCGAACCGCTCGTCGAAATTACGGCGAACGGCGAACGCTTCGAGTATTCGCCTTCCGAAACGTTCGTCCTGCAAAGCGGTAAACGTCACACGCTGACGCTCGTGCTAAGCCGATCGTTCGAAGGCGTCACCGTACAGACCGACGTCACCGTCACCGACTGGCTGCCCGGCGGCGAGGAGTCGATGAACGGCGAGGAAATTCTGCCGCCGACGGGCACGACTGTCGAGGATGGCGACGGCAATAGTTACGGCATCATCCGCATCGGACGTCAGTATTGGATGGACGAGAACCTTCACACGACCAAATACAACGACGGCACCGCCATCGCCCATATCACCGACGGCAAGGAGTGGATGGCTGCTATCGAAGGCGCCTATTGCAGTTACGACAACGACGACGCCAACGCCGCACGTTACGGCTTGCTTTACAACCGCGCTGCCGTGAGCACGCACAAACTCTGCCCCGAAGGGTGGCACGTGCCCACCGTCGACGATTGGAACAAGCTGGGTTCCGCACTGGGCGGTACGCTCAACGACTTCGACTCCTGGGTCGGCATCGCCTCGAAACTCAAAGCGACGGCAGGCTGGCCTGCGGGCGAAAAGGCTACCGACGAGAGCGGCTTTGGCGGACTGCCCGGCGGTGCGTTCCGCGCCGACCCCAACGACACGGCGACGGCCAAGTTCTACTACGCTGAAACGAACGGCTATTGGTGGAGCGACAGCGACTTCTCAGGCGAAATGACCTATTACTACGGTCTGCGCACGCAGGGGGACAATCTCGACCAATACGTCGGTGACCGGTGCAGTGGGATGTCGGTTCGCTGCGTTCATGATTTTTAACCCTCAAACGAACACGTTATGAAAACAAGAGATATAGTGTTTTATACGACCCTCGCCGTAGCGGCGCTTGCAATGGCCGGCTGTGAAAAGTCGAACGACATGCCACAGGAGAGCGGCCCCGGACTCCCTGCGGAAATCCGCTTCGCGCCGGCCATCGTGCCCTTGACCCGTGCGACGGGCACCGCATTCGAGGAGGGCGACACCGTCGGCATCTACTGCGTCGAGTCGACCGACGATCCGGCCGCAGCCATTGTCGGCGAACGGTATATTGACAACAAACAGCTCACGATGACGGCGGGAACGCTCACCGGAACCACGCCCTGTTTCTGGCCGACGGAGTATACGGGACTCTCCGACTTCTACGCCTACTTCCCCTATAACGAAAAGGGGTTGAGCGACGACAAGCAGAGCTATGAGATTTCCGTTGCGCTCGACCAGAGCGACGACGAGGCTTTCCGCACGAGCGATCACATGCTCGCCCGTGCCCAGAATACAGCGCGCACCGAGAAGGCGATTCCGCTCGACTTCAAGCGTCTGATGTCGCTGCTCGATTTCGTGCTGCTGCCCGGCACAGGTTACGACGACGTCGACGGGATACTCGCCGCCGAGGTGCAGGTAATGAACATGGCGCAGGTGGCCAACGTCGATTTCGTGACGGGCGAAGTGTCATCGCCGGCCATCAAGGCCAACATCACGCCGCACGGATCGTTCCGCGCATCGGACGGCAAAGCCGTCGGCGTCGAAGCCATCGTCCCGCCGCAGCACATCGACGCCCGCAGCTACCTGTTCAACGTTCGTATCGGTGAGCGCAACTTCCGCTGCACGACCGACAAGGAACTGACCTTCGAAGCAGGCAGGCGCTACACCTTCACGCTGACAATCAACCGCGCCGCAGCGGGCGGCGAGGTTGCACTCTCTCCGACGATCGAGGACTGGACGCCCGGCACTGCATCGAGCGAGGAGACTGTCGAGGTCGACCCCGACCTCGATGCGAAAGTCGTCCGCGACATCGATGGCAACGAATACGCTATCGTGCGCATCGGCACGCAACAATGGACGGGTGCCAATCTGCGCACGACGCATTACAACGACGGTACTCCCATCACCCTGCTCGAAGATCAAGAAGCATGGGCGCAGTGCGAAAACAGCGAGGAAGCGGCCTACTGTCTGTACGACAACGACGCAACCAACAGCGAGCTCTACGGTATGCTCTACAACTGGCATGCGGCGAACACCGGAAAACTCTGCCCCGAGGGATGGCACATTCCGTCGGTTGAAGAGTGGAAGACACTCTCCGACTATCTGGGCAGCAACGCCGGCGCCATGCTGAAATCTACGTCGGGATGGAGCGACACATGGGGTGAATCGAAGCCCGAATATCAGGGCACCGACGACTACGGTTTCACCGCCCTGCCGGGCGGCGCCCGCAAATGGAACCAGTTCGAGACTCTCGGTTCGAAAGGGACATGGTGGACGACCGACGCCGTTCCTGACTATCCATTGTCGGCTTCCTACGCCCGTCTGGATGCCTCCGACCAGATTCTTTCGACCGGCAGTTCATGGGGCAAGGAGACGGGATGTTCGATTCGCTGTCTCAAAGATTAAACGTTAAACGAAAAGAATCATGAAAAACGAACTCATCATATTTGCGGCTGCGATCGCATTGCTGGCTGGATGTTCCAAAGAGGAGGGAGCTCCGGCGGCCGAACGTCCCTGCATTCGCCTCTCGACAGGCGTCGAGGCCGCCACGCGCGCGACGGATGTCGCATTCGAAGAGGGCGACAACTTCGGCCTCATCGTCCTCAGCCGCACGAGCGAGACAGCACCGTCGCTCGACGGCGCACGTTACCTGAACAATGGTTTGTGTACGCAAACAGCGGAGGGCGTCGAAATGCCGACAGTCAAATACCCCGAGAAATCGGCCGATTTCTACGCTTACTATCCCTACCGCGAGGAGTTTACCGCGGGGAGCAGTTTCACGTTCACCGTGCAGAGCGACCAGAGCGCAGGCCGCAACTACACGAACAGCGACCTGATGAGCGCCGTACGGCAGAATGTTGCCCCGACGGCCGATGCCGTCGAACTGATCTTTTCGCACCGGCTCACACGGCTCGACATCGAGCTGATGCCAGGCGAAGGATTCGCTGCGGCGGATGAGTTGAAGGGAGCGACAGTTACGGCCAAAAACGTCAAGAGCAGTTGTCTGTTCAACCTGAGCGACGGTTCTGTGAGCGAAGCCGGCACACCGGCAGATCTAACACCGCGAGGCAACGGCGCGAAGGTCACCGGCGAGGCAATCGAACCGATGCAACTCATCGTCGTTCCGCAGACGCTCGCCGCCGGCGAGATACTCTTCGAAATCGCGCTGGGCGACGAGACATTCTTCTATGCGCCCAACGAGGAGCTGGTGCTCGACGGCGGCAAATACTACCGCTTCGAGATTCGCCTCAACCGCACGAATGTCTCGGCTACCAGCATCCGCATCACCTCGATGCCGCTGTAACGACTCCGCCGCAGGCAGTCGTTCGATACACGCTTCCGAAAAATATCCCGTCCCGAATGGACGGGATATTTTTATGAAACCATACGCCTTCGGGTTCTTGTTTACCGTTTCGTATTCTTCCCCCGTTCTTCGCCTAAAATCGCAGAATGACAATCCGCGACCGCATGGTCGGGCACAGGAGGCTTTTGACTATTTTCATCAACCCGAGCGAACTGCAATGACCGAATGCAAACACATCAGATTTGCGAATTCAAAATCGGCGTATTGCAGTACCTCGCTTATTTTCTCCGGCGAACGGTTCCGCTTCGGAATCGCTTTCATCCGGATTGCCGGAGAACGGACGACACGGCCGCCTTCTTGCAACGTCGATCGGCGATAGCTACATCCTCCCATGCCGATGCGAAGTATCCGGAAACTGTCCCTTCCGGCAATGAAACTCATGCAGGCAATCCGCTACTTGCGTTGCCGGCAATCTCTTGACCAATATCACATAGAGTCTCAGCAGCTCCCTGAGTTTCCGAGGAATCACGACACCGGTAAGACGGTCGGAAGGGTAGTGCAGATAGTGGCGGAAAGTGTTCTTTCCGATACCGAACAGCTCCCGAACGATGAGCGAGTAGCATCGGCTGTGGCACCGGCAGGCGTCGCCGGGTTCGTAAAACAACGAATCGACATACCGAACGACGGCGATGCGGTAGAGACAATGTTTGTCCGTGAAGACTGCGCTCCCATGTCGGAGCGTCTTTTGTTTTGAGTTTTTCATGATGGCATATTGTTTGAAATGTTCGTTTCAACAATATGCGCGGTCTTGGCTCGCCAATCGTGAATTCAAAAGGTCTGGTAATCCTAAAAGCGACAAAAACTCGCCAAGAACCGCGCATATAACGGCCCTTAGCTGTTCATCTTTGTCGCTTAGTTTACCAGACCTTCTGATTGAATAAACAGCTGTCGAAATAGTCTATATCATAAATCTGATACTAAATTAACAAACATATTTCAAAATACAAAATTATATTGCTATTTAATTGCCCTCAATCAAATCCAGGGTCGCCGAGCCAAGCTGTCGTACAATATCGACGGAGTTCTGCTTCCGTGCATCCGGTCGTTCATCCGCCTCATTTATCCGGCAGGGATACTTCCAAACGTACGCTCGTACGTCAGCGGCCGGCGCCCGCCATCGAACGATAACCAGTTGCCGCTGTCGACATAGGCAATGCATTCACCACATACGGCAGCGCAAAAGCCGGCACCTCGGCCGGCGATGTTTCCGGCAGTTTCGTCAGGCCGCCTTCGGCTGCCCTTTCTTTTCCCGTTCGCCCGAAGGACTCCGCTTTCGAGATCCGCGTTTGGCCCCAGATTTGGAGTTTCGATCGAAGTCGTCCGCCGCTGACCCGACGGAATTTCCATATCGCAGATTTACCGGTAGCATAAACTCAAAATGATCAAAGGCTCTATCTTCATGTTCATATCCTCCTTCATGGCGCTGTTTCCTGTGGCGAATCCCGTAGGGGCGGGATTTCTCGTGAACGGATTCTTGTCGGGACTCGACCAGAAGACCCGCATGTCCATCATCCGAAGAATCGTCACCGACTACCTGCTGGTCGGCCTGGGAAGTCTGGCCGTCGGGCATTTCGTACTCGCGCTCTTCGACCTGTCGCTGCCGATCATCCAGTTGGGCGGCGGCCTGCTCATCTGTCGCACGGCGCTGCAATGGCTCGGCGACTCCGACGCTTCGGCCGGCCGCGTATCGAAAAGAAACGCCGACCCCATCAGTCTGCGGGCGGTCGAATCCCGGATATTCTATCCCATTACCTTTCCGATCAGCATCGGCCCCGGCAGCGTCTCGGTCATTCTCACGATGATGGCTTCGGCCAGCATCCGCGGCGACTGGGTCCGTAGCCTGCTCAACTACGCGATCATCGCCGTCGTCATCGTATTGATGTGCTCGATCCTCTACCTGTTTCTTACACAGGGACAAAAGATCATCCGAAAAATCGGCGACAACGGCAGCATCGTCATCAATAAAATGGTCGCGTTCTTCACCTTCTGCGTCGGCATCCAGATCGTGGTGACGGGCATCGCCAAAATATTCCACCTGACGGCACTGTAAACCGCCGGAAAATCATTCGTCGTATGGACTCGCAGCTCTTACTGAACAACGTCGAAATTTTCAACGGAAAGGACGCACGCACCTTCTCCGGCAACCTCCTGATCCGGAACAATCGGATCGAGACGATCTCGGCCGCTCCCATCGAAACGCCGTCGGAAAGGCCCGTCACGGTGATCGACGGAAAGGGACGATTTCTGATGCCCGGTCTCATCGATGCGCACTGGCACGCCTATCTGTGCTGCAACACGATGACGGACCTGCTAGCAGGCGATCCCTCGTATACACATCTCATGGCAGGACGGGAGGCTGCGGAGACCCTGCAACGGGGATTCACCGCCATCCGCGACGCCGGAGGTCCCGTCTTCGGACTCAAACGGGCCATCGACAGCGGGACGCTCCGGGGCCCGCGCATCTATCCGAGCGGAGCCATGATCTCCCAGACCTCGGGACACGGCGATTTCCGAATGATCTATGAACACGCCCACGGAGGTTGCGGCTGCGAAATGGCGCACGTCGAACAGATCGGAGCCTCGAAAATCGCCGACGGCGCCGACGCCGTGACGGCAGCCGTCCGCGAGAACCTCCGGCAGGGCGCATCGCAGATCAAACTGATGGCCGGCGGCGGTGCCGCATCGCTCTACGATCCGCTCGATGTGACCGAATTCTTCGAGGAGGAGCTCCGTGCGGCAGTCCGTGCTGCCGAGGATTGGGGCACCTATGTGATGGTTCACGTCTACAACCCGCGGGGGATCGCCCGGGCCCTGAAAGCCGGTGTGCGAAGTATCGAACACGGGCACCTGATCGACGAGCCCACGATGGCCCTGCTGGCCGAAAGCGGCGCATGGCTCAGTATGCAGGCCTTCGCCGTCGAGGACAACACCTATCCGTCGCCCGTCCAGCAAGCCAAACACCTGCAAATCTGCAACGGAACGGATCGGACATACCGCCTCGCCAAAAAACACGGCGTAAAATTGGCTTGGGGAACCGACCTGTTGTTCGATCCCGCCAATACGAAAAATCAGAATCACGGGATCGTCAAGTTGCAGAAGTGGTTCACCAATTTCGAAATTCTCAGAATGGTTACTTGCGACAACGCCCGTCTGCTGGCGCTTTCCGGCGCACGCAACCCTTATCCCGGCAATCTCGGCGTTATCGAAGAGGGTGCGTTGGCCGATCTTCTGGTAATCGAGGGCAATCCGCTCGAACGGATCGAAGTACTGGAAAATCCGCACGACAATCTCCGCGTCATCGTCAAAGACGGAGTCGTCTGCAAAAACACGCTCTGATTCGAAATCTGCCCGCCGCACCGCCCTCGGCGGCACGCACTCTCAGCGTGATCCCGCACCTCCGGCGAAGGACTTCACCCAAAAGTACGATACGAACCGAATCTCGATGTTCGTCAGCGAAATCCCCGCACGGTACGGATGAGCCGCGGAGCTATCCGAAAAGCCGCAGGGCGATCTCCGCACAGGCTTCGGCGTCGGCCAGTGCATGGTGGTGGCGTTCGAGCAGGTATCCGCAGGCTGCGGAGACCGTATGGAGCTGATAGTTGGGCAACCCTTTGATCCGACGGCGCGAAGCGCTCAACGTACACAGGAAACGGTAGTCGGGATAGGGTAGTCCGTAATGGGCGTGGACAGCCCGCAGACACCCCTCGTCGAAGGGCGAGTTATGCGCCACAAGCGGCAGTCCCTCGATTCGCGGAGCGATCTCGCCCCACACGTCGGGAAACGACGGTGCATTCTCGGTATCGCTGCGCGTGAGACCGTGGATCGCCGTAGTGAAGGCGGAGTAATAGTTGGGGTAGGGACGGATCAACCGGTAGATGCTCTCCGACGGACGGCCGCCGCGAACGACGACCACGCCTACGCTGCATACGCTCGTGCGCTGCCCGTTGGCCGTCTCGAAATCGATCGCCGCGAAATCCCTTATCCGCTCCATTTTTTCTTAACTATCACAATCGAAAGAAGGCCGGAATCGCCCCGGCCTCCACTATCCGATACACCCCCGCAACAGGCGAAGGCGCCCGTTCGCTCAGCGTATCTTCACGCAGCGAACCTGCATACCGCCGGCGGCATACTGCAACGCCGCACCCTGGAACGACGAGCCTGCACGCGTGCCGTTGATGTCGAACGAGAAATCCATCGCATAGGCCTCTTTGCCTTCGCCCGTCGAACTCCAATAATACCCCGTCCACGGAGTCGGACGCACCTCGTTGTCGTTCATGTTGGTCAGCGCGCCGGTGTAGAAACTGCGGCGGCCGGCTCCGGGGAAGAAGGCTTCGTTCGTACCGTCGCTCAATGTGAAACCGTAATTCTTCTCCAGTTCGGGCGAAATAACGTCCTTGATATGCAGAGCGGCGAAGACCTCTTTCGAAGGCACCTTCCAGCCTTTCGGACACGGGTCGTTATTATTTTTCTCCGTCCCCCACAACGACGCATCGGCCGTCTGGAGCCAATTGTAGCCGCTCTCCTTCGTACCCGTGATGAAGGTCATGGCATGAGCCGAGGCATAACCCGCCGACCCCCGCTCGGCATCCGTCGCGGCGTATTCGGGATAGACGCGCAGATTCTGGCTGTCGTAGACCTGCGCATCGGCCGAATCGGCCATGTTGTAGTAGCGCGGCCCGACGAACGGATCCTTGCGCCCCCACTGGTAATAGACACCGTACGAAGCCAAAATATCCTCTTCGGATGTGCCCGAAACGACGCCTGCACCCAAATTGCGCTTCATCATCACCTCGCCGCCCAGTTCGACCTGCTCGTCGGCAGGATCGAACTCTGCGCACCACAGGTGCCACGACCACAGCAGATTGCCCGCCGCATCGAAAGCGCCGAGGAGAGCGTTTCCGTGATTGAAAAACTCCTTCTCATCGTCGTCGGTGCCGATCGCATGATAGAAATAGGCCTTGCCGTCGACCAGCTTCGGGAATTCGATCACCTTGTAGGGCGTCTCCCACAGGATCGCCACGCTGGCGGGCGACATCGTCGCTTCGGTATCCTCGCCCTTGCGGGTCACGTCGATGCAGTAGCGTGCATTCGACTTGTTGATGATGTAGCAATTGGAGGGTTGCCCCGTGAGATCGACCGTCTCGGCGAGCGAAACATAGAGCGAAGTGGAAACGCTCGATCCGCCGGACGAACGTCCCGTCAGATAGACGGTTCCGAATCTGACGTTGGTATTCTCCTCCTCTTCTTCCTCCCCGTCGGCCAATGTCTTCGGGTCGTCGGGAAAGGTCATCGGCGCAGTCACGGAGATACGGCGTTCGTTCATGTCGACCGTCACCGACCAGCCCTGGGGAACGGTCGTCGGGGTCACCGACGAGATGTTGATCGCCGTAAAGCCCAGCGACGTCGTACCGCCCGGCTCCTCGACGAAAGCGCCCCGTTCGTTGAGGAGGAACGAGTAGGTCTCGCTGTCCTTTTTACACGATTGAAGCAGCACCGCCGCAACGGCGAACAGCCCCACGAAGATTTTCACTGTCAGATTTTTCATTTGTATAAAGCGACTCGTTATTTTCCAAAATATCTGCAAATATACCAAAAAGCGGAGAATAATCCGCTACACCCGCCGAATTATTTACGGTTAGGAATAATTCTTGCCCGTTGTAGGAACGTTCGAACGGCCGGAATTAGTATATCGCCGGTACGTTACCGACACCTATTCCGACGGACTCTCTCCGGAAAACACGTTTCGGAAACATGCCGGCAGCCGATCCGGCGTCCCGAGGACGCCGCAATGCGAGGAGGGCGGGATTTCCTGCCGGCACGACCGTATAAACCATCCAACCATGCCTTCCTCCCGCTCGTATATGAAAAAGATCGACATCGAAAAAGGATCGAAACGGGCCGACGCCCGATTCCGCATCACCGTCGAAGAGACGGGCCCCTATCTGGTCTACGGACAGCCGCCGCTGGCCCAGCAGTTCATCATGCCCGACGCCGAGGGCGAAAGCTGGTACTTTCAGCAGGGTGCGCACTTCCCGACCGACGACGAACCGACGGCGCTGTGCCGCTGCGGCGCCTCGAAGAACAAGCCCTATTGCGACGGAGCACACGTCCACGCGGCGTGGGATCCGCGCCTGACGGCCGACGACGCTCCGCTGCTGGACAACGTCGAACTGACCGAAGGCGAGGCCCTCTCGATGACCGACAACCCCAAATACTGCGTCTTCGCACGTTTCTGCGACGCCAAGGGGCAGGCGTGGAATCTGGTCGGGCAGCCGGAGAACGACGAGGCGCGCGAACTGGCCATCCGCGAGGCTTCGATGTGCCCCAGCGGCCGGCTGATGGCGTGGGACAACGAGACCGGCACTCCCTACGAATTCCGCTTCGAGCCGTCGCTGGGACTCATCGAAGACGTCGCCATCGGAGCCAGCAGCGGCCTGTGGGTGCGCGGCGGAATTCCTGTCAGCCGCGAATCGGGCGAGACCTACGAGATCCGCAACCGCGTCGTGCTGTGCCGCTGCGGCGCGTCGCACAACAAGCCCTACTGCGACGGCACGCACGCCTCGATCCGGTTCAACGACCGGCTCGAAGGGACTCCCGAAGGCAAAACCCTCCCCGAAAAAGTCTACTGATCGGCGCGGAGGAACGTCCGACGCCCCGGCCCCCACGATTCACCCCTGCCGGAACATTCCGGCAGGGGTGATTTTCATTCGCGGAATCATGCGGTTCCATGTTGCAGGCCGCCGCTTCGTCTCCGCCGATTTACCTTCGGCGGCTCGCGCAGAGCGCAACTCCCAAAACCTCATTCCGTTTTCATGTCCGGATAAGGGGAACCCTCTTTCCGAACGAAATGAAGTTCAAAAACGGAACTTATCCTTTTTTGGGGATTCTCCGCTCGCACGGCACATTGACCTGGCACTTGCCGCAGCCGAAGCGCGGCGCATACTTCTCCCGCAGCGTGTCGAAATAGGAGCAGCACAGATGATGCGACTTGCCGTGTTCGAGCGAAATGGCCTGTGCCGGACAGTTGCGCACACAAGCTCCGCACATCGAGCAGTAGTCGTAAAGCCCCGTGTAGCGGCGTTTCGTGACAGGCAGCGGGGCGTCGGTCACGACACTGCCGAAACGGCCGCTCACCCCGCGTTCGGTGATGAGCCCCTTCGAAAGCGAAAACGTCCCCAGCCCGCAGACGTAGGCCACGTGCCGCTCCGACCAGTTGCTCGTGAAACTGAGCGACTTGTCGGCGATTTCGGCATTGGTTCCGGCCTCGAAAACATACCGGAACCCGGCGCTCGCATAGGGAGCGACGGCCCTGTAACCGCGCTCGCGGAACCATCGTTCGAGGAAACGGTTCACCTCCGTAAGAAAAGCCTGCCCCTCCACGCGCGCATAGAGCCAGCCGTTGCCGACATCGACCGCATCTCGTTTGTTGCCCTCCACGACGAAATCGCTGAACGGGGCGAAATAGGAGACCACGCTCACGGCCTCCGGCAGCCACTCCTTCGGCGTGCGGAACAGATGTCCGACGGCCTCCGGACGTTTCATCTCTTCCCATTCGGGATCGTCGGCCGAACCGACCCGTACGAGCGGCGTATCGTAGAGCCGCTGCCCGACATCGGACGGCACGAGCGCCATCGCCTCGTCCACATAATTGCGGGGCGATTCCCGGATATACGTTTCGAGCGCGTATGTAAGTTCCTCAACCGACATGTCGCAATCCCCGCGGCAAACGGGTCTCCTATTTTTTATCGACGGGCTTCGAGATCGCTTCGCGCATGGCCGTATCGGCCATGACGTTTTTCATCTTGTAGTAGTCCATGATCCCCAGATTGCCGTTGCGGAACGCCTCGGCCATCGCCAGCGGCACTTCGGCCTCGGCCAGAATCACCTTGGCACGGGCGTCCTGCGCCTTGGCGCGGTTTTCCTGCTCCAACGCGACGGCCATCGCGCGGCGCTCCTCGGCTTTCGCCTGGGCGATGTTCTTGTCGGCCTGTGCCTGATCCATCTGCAACTGCGCGCCGATGTTCTTGCCCACGTCGATGTCGGCGATATCGATCGAGAGGATTTCGAACGCCGTACCCGCATCCAGTCCCTTGTCGAGTACCACGCGCGAGATCGAATCGGGATTCTCCAACACGACCTTGTGGCTCACGGCCGAACCGATCGACGAGACGATACCTTCACCCACACGTGCCAGCACGGTCTCCTCGCCGGCACCGCCGACCAATTGTTTGATATTGGCACGCACCGTCACGCGCGCCTTGGCGATCAGCTGGATACCGTCTTTCGCCACGGCCGCCACGGGAGGGGTGTTGATGACCTTCGGGTTGACCGACATCTGCACCGCCTCGAACACGTCGCGGCCCGCCAGGTCGATCGCCGTAGCCATCTTGAAGTCGAGCTGAATATTGGCCTTCTGCGCCGAGACGAGCGCATGGACGACATTGGGAACGTTGCCGCCCGCCAGGAAATGCGCCTCCAACTCGTTGGGATCGAGCGAAAGCCCCGCCTTCGTACTCTCGATCATCGACGAGACGATCACCGAGGGCGGCACCTTGCGCCAGCGCATCAAAATCAACTGCAACAGGCTGATTCTGACGCCAGAAACCAGCGCCGAGAACCACAATCCCACCGGAATGAAATAAAATATCAACCACAGCGCGACGAGGCCTGCAAAGACCGCGATCGCGATAATTCCCGTTTGATCCATCTTGAACTATTTTTAGATTAGTAAATTCATGCGGAGGGTTCGTCGGCGACCTTGCGCACGACGACGTTGAAATTCTCGAACCCGACCACCTCGACCGTGCTGCGCTGGTCGATATAGACATCGGTCGACTTGGCCTCGTAAATCCTGCCGCCGATCTCGACCTTGCCCATCGGAGCCAGGCGCGAGACCGCCACGCCGCGGTCGCCCGCCTTCACCTCGTTATCGGGAAGGGGCATACTCGACGACTCGATCTTCTGTTTCAGCGAGAAGCGCTGCCACGTCTTCGAGCGCAGCGAAAGCACCGTAGCCACGAACGACAACGCCAGAATGATCAGCACGACGATACCGCCCGTGAAGGGGCCGTAATCGGCAAAAGCCGTATAGATCGCGCTGCCGTAGCAGACCAACGCGAACAGCGCACCCAGCGAGACACCCGGCAGCAACACCAGTTCCGCCACCAGAAACAGGACACCCAATAAGATCAGGAGGATAATGAGCCACATAGATTGAGAGGTTTAGTTTCTGGAAAGATAATCGATTTTTTCGAATTATTCAACTATTTCCGCAATTTTCACCTCCAACGACGCATTCTGCTGCATCACCGCTTCGGCGACCTTGTCGGCTACGGCCTTGTCCGCCAGCGGCCCGACGATGAAATGCCGGCCCGCACGCGAAATTTCGGATTCGCCGGCCACGGCCTGCACCGCCGCGCGCAACTCCTCCGGAAAGCCGTCCAGCCCGCCGATCTCGACGCGGAACATCGGGGCATTGCCCTGCTCGGCCGCATCGGCCAGGTTGGTGCGCTCGCCGTCGTTCCATACGACGATCTCAGGACGACGGAATCCCTTCTTCTTCATCTGCTCCTGCGCCGCACGCGCTTCGTCGAGCGTACGGTACCCGCCGGCATAGTAGGCGTATTTCCCCTCGACCTTTTCGTATCCGAGCGGATAGGCGCCCTTGAAGAGGTAACCGCCGTTGGTGCGGTTCGTATAGGTGCCGAGCAGAATCCGGTAGATCGTTCCACGCTCGTAGACCTTTACCTCCGGAATGTGGTGCGAGGCGTTGTATTTGGCCGGCGTGACGAACCCGATCGGCTCGTATTCGAGGAACATGCGCTCTTCGATGAAGAGTTTCGGCAGCCGGTAATCGACGATTCGCAGGCCGGCGGCCGCGCGCGCCAGCGAATCGCGCGCCGCGGTCAGCCCCAGCGCTCCGGCCAGCTCCGTCTCCACGTCGACGAGCGCCCGTTTCTGCAACAGATAGTCGGTCAGTTCGTCGGCATAGTAACGTCCCCGCTCGGAGGCCATCTGCTGCCGCACGCCGGCCAGCTGCTCCTCCGTCTTGGCGAGCAGGTCGTCGCGTCCCAACCTGTCGAGCACGTAGGCGTAGGCGTAGTTCTTGTTGTCGTAGACCGCACCCCACACCCGTTGCAGCGAATCGCACAAGGAGCGGTTGAGCGATTGCAGGGTACGGTAACGTTCGTACAGCACGGCGGCCGGCGTCTCGGCCGTGATCGTGTCGTAGGAGATCTTCAACTCTTCGATCGCTTCGTAGTTCGCCGCACAAGCCGCCGCCAAGTCGAATGCCGTGCGCTCCCTGCGCTGCGCACTCAGCAGTGCCCGATAGTCGGCCTGCGGAAGCTGTTCGCGGAAATAGGCGTTGTGCACCAGATCGGCCGTCTGCAACGAATCGGGCAGGGGAGTACCCGCCGCACGGCCGGCCGTCGTCGTCGACGGACTGCTCAAGTCGAGATTCGCCAGCACCCAATCCTGTTCGACCGTATTAATCCGATCGGTCAGCCGCCCCCGTTCGGTGCGGATCGAAAAGAGCTGCTCCTCGCACCGCAGAATCTCGGCCGAATAGACCGCCCGCTGCGCCGGATCGTCGCGCAGCTGTCGACGCACCCGGTTGACGACCATCGTCACCGAATCCTCGCGCGCCTGCAACGACGCCTCTTCGCGCAGCATCTCCATATACTCCGCATTGCCTTCCAGTCCCGCGATACGCGCCGTCACCTCCTGCGCCGAGGCTTCGGCGGCACCCACTGCGACCAACACCGCCAAAAGGAAAAATCCTTTACGCATCATCTCCACCATTTTAGAAAAAACAACTGCACGAGTCCGAAAATCTCCAAACGACCCAGCAACATCAACATCGTATTCGAAAACTTCATCACGGCCGGCAGGTCGGAGTAGTTGCCCAGCGAGCCGACCATGCCGAATCCAGGCCCCACGTTTCCCATACAGGCCACCGACGACGAGAAACTCGTCTCCATATCCACTCCGCACATCGTGCCTACGACCGTTCCCGCGAGCAGCGCCAAAAAATAGGCCACGATGAACACCACCGCCGTCGAGGCGATCTTGTCGTCCAGCACGTTGCCGTCGATACGCACGCGCACCACGGCGTTGGGATGCTGCTGTAAAGAGAAACGCAATCGCAGGGTCTTTATTGCCAACAGGAACCGGTCGGTTTTGATACCGCCCGTCGTCGAACCGGCACAGCCGCAGACGATCGAAACGGAAATCAGCAGCACGATCGCCGTCGCCGGCCAGACGGTGGTGTCGGCCGTAGCGAATCCCGCCGTCGAAATCAGCGACACGACCTGAAAAGCCGCATAGCGCAACGCCCCCGCAACGGTGTCGTACACCCCGCCGAAATAGAGGCTGCCGGCCACGACGACCGTCACGACGGCCACGATCGAAAGATACCACCGCGTCACCTCCGAATGGAAAATATTGTTCCGGCGTCCCGTCAATGTAGCGAAAAGCACGCCGAAATGGATACTGGCCAGCAACATCGTCACGATCAGGATCGATTCCACGGCCACGCTGTCGAAATACCCGATGCTGGCGTTCTTCGTGCTGAATCCGCTCGTTGCGACGGCCGACATGGCCTGCGTCAGCGCGTCGAACCAGTTCATGCCCGCCAGTTTCAACGCCAGCGTCGAACAGAACGTCAGCCCCAGGTAGATGAACAGCAGGATCTGGGCGATCATCGACGCCTTGTAGTGGTAGTTGTGCTTGGCCATCGACGACAACTCGACGTTGGTCAGCAGCGCCTTGTTCGTCCCCAGCGAAGGAAGAATCAGCAGCGCGAACATCACCACGCCGACACCGCCCAGCCACGTCGAACACGACCGCCAAAAGAGCAGCCCGCGCGGCAGCGCCTCGACGTCTTTCAGGATCGACGCACCGGTGGTCGTATAACCCGACACGCTCTCGAACCAGGCGTTGACGAGCGAGAACTCTCCGCCCCACATCAGATAGGGGAACATCCCCACGACGCTGGCCACGATCCACGATCCCACGACGATACAGTAGCCCTCCTTGCTGCTGAGCTGTTCGGTGCGGTCGACGAAGATGAGCGGGAAAGCGCCCAGCAAGGCCGTCAGCAATGCCGAAAGCAGCAGCGGGTAGTACCCGGAGTCGGTATGGCTGACCAGCGACACGCCGGCCGAGAGGAGCATGAACAGCGCCACGACCAACATGATGATTCCCACGTATCGCAATACGACGCCCAGTCTCATCGTTGTTCCGGTTTCGTTTTCCTGGCCAGCTGGATCACGTCGTCGATACGATCCTTCAACTCGGCCACCTCGTCCTTGACTTCGGCCTTGATCCTGAACGGAAGACCGAAACGCAGATAGTCGCCCAGACTCTTATTCATCGCCAGCACCGGACGCACCAGATAAGCCGAAACGAAGTAATAGAGCATCAACACGATAGCGATCATCACCAGCAGCGAGATCAGCACCGGCGTCACCGCACGGTAGGCGTTGCGTTTGAGCTGCTCGGTACGCGGGGCCAGCGAACTCTGGGTCGAGATCATGTAGTTCTTGATCGAACCGGTCAGTTTGTCGTAAGCCTTCGAATAGGCTTCGGCATACCAGCGCGCGCCGTCGAAATCCATTTCGACGCTCTTCATCGACAGCGAGTCCTTCCCCCCGCGCAACTCCAACCTTCCCGAAACCTCCGACGTCATGCGCTGCGCTTGCAGACGCAGGAACTCCTGCGTAAGGCGCTGCACGTTCATGGCCGACACCGAAAGCGTGTCGAGATAAGCCTGCTCGACCGCCTCCCGACGGACGACCTCCAACGTGCGGGCCATTTCGGCGATGCTGCCCATGAGCACCGTATCGTAATCGCGTTGCCGGAACACGATGCTGTGCACGACGGCCTTGTTCTGCCGCGCAGCGGCATCGAGCATGTCTTTGGCAAGTCCCAGATTGCGCTCGCTGGCACGCAGAATCTCCTCCGTGTCGGAGCTCACGCGCCGGAGCTCGAACAACGAGACCAGCCCTGCGAAAAAAAGCAGGACCACGACGCTGAGAAAACTCACCAACACCCGTTTGCGGATTCCTTTCATCTTTCAATGAAAATTTGTAGCAAAGATACGATTAAGCCGAGAGCAATGCAAATTTATTTGCAATTGCCGAGGCGG
>OIWT01000848.1_pt1 | contig 40428 bp, 50 predicted proteins | sample 1587701 | NCBI WGS metagenome assembly OIWT01 (sample SAMEA3888904, study PRJEB22519) | human gut metagenome | biome: human gut; feature: human-associated habitat; material: faeces | place: Denmark | collected 2009 | reverse complement strand
CGCTAACACAACAGCGCATAGAATACCCGAGTTGGAATCGAAAGAGAAGAAGAGGGGAACCGCACAGTGGTCCGTGATAATCCATAGAACAGTGATTCTTCGGCGGTTTTCTCTTCTCCGTTTCTCCTCCCCCATTCTTTGTTTCACTTCTGAAGTTTCACTCATTTCGAGGTATTTCCGCCTCTCATGGCCATGGCTAGCAGTTCTATGATGATAAGAATGGCAAAACCTCTTTTGTCTTCTTCCTGTCTTCTTGGCTGCACGATGTTTGCTGGCGACATTCTTAGTCAGAGCATTTCATCGTACTCTCCTACTATGTACTTCCGAACAACTGACCTCATGAGTAGAGACTTTAAGCGGTCTTTCACAGTGGGTGTAACCGGCTTTGCCGTTTCAGGTCCTTTATCGTTTTCCATCGGGCGTCTCGTCCACAAGCTGTATCCCGGATGTGGTCGCTTGACTGTGATTAAACGCACGGTCATGTCGACGTGCTTGTCACCGATTGTCATTGCTTGCGGTGTTGTTCCTTCCGTTTACCTCCTTACTCACAACCGGGAGAGTGTTCATGTGGGCTGCTTTGCTGCTGCTTCATAGAATAGGAAAAGCTTGTTAACCGCGTCCCCATGAACTGGGCGATGTCGATGCTGCTTCTCGTCCCCTTCTCGTACATCCACTCTCGTTTCATTATTCGCCGTTTCCAAAACCTGGCTCGTAACTCAACAAACGGTGGATAATACCTTCGGGCTGTAACGTGTAGCTATCTGTAATTCTCTCGCTTCGAACAAAAGTGAGGGACATATGGAAATGGATTTCATCGTTGATTCCATGTTCTGAGCGAATTGTTGTTCCCCCATCCAACCGTCATACACGCAACTAGTGCTGTGTTTGTTCCACACGTTTCTGCTCCTATTTCCTACAGTGGAGGCTTCCATTGTACTGATCCATGATCTCCCCCATTCTTTCACAGTTGCATTCTATGCGTGGGATCAACACAATGCACTGCAAAACGCGCGCATCGATCTTTCTAAACCGAAGAAGGATACGATCCATCGTTCAGTGGTCGCGTCCTCACGGATGGTCATGATAATCATGAACGCTCAATAGCCAATCTGTCTTCTTCCCATAAATCTTTCCGCAATCCTCTATTTCTTTCTTTTGTCGAAATACTCGCTACACTCGCCCTCAAGAACTCATCCTATGTAACCAGGGTCCTGAAGCCCTTGATCTCCTCTTCTCTCGTAGTCGCCAGTACGATGTGTGCTGGAGACTTGTTAGGTCAGTACATATCTCCTCACGCCAGCTCTATGTACAAACGATCTTCATTGGTAATGGCGTAGAGACTATACACGAAGTTTCATCGTGTGCATGTCTGGATTTTTCATTACGGGCCCTCTCTCCTACACCTACGGAAGGGTCATCCACTATCTCTACCCGGGATATGGCCGCCTCAGTATTCTGAAACGAATTGCCATCACGAACTGTATCTCGCCGCTGACGATTGCATGCGGAATTGCGCCTTCCATTTATGTAAAAACGCGTGACTGGGAGAAAACTCGTGTTCGTTCCGAATCGTGCCCTTCATCCCGTAGTTTGCCATTGTCAATCGTGTCCCTGCTAGTTGGTGCATGTCCTTACTGCTCATGTCCCCCTTCACCTATGTCCACTCGCGTACCGTAGTTACTCGATTCCATAATCTCGCCCGTTATTCATACCATAGTCCCGCTTCCTCTTTCCTCTAACTGTTAGTGATGTACCATTCTCTCCTCACCTGCAAGAACCTGAGACGTTTCGAAGAGAACCTCATCGTCGAGCTGCTCTAACGCGTTCCTGCTCGCCGTGCCAAATCGTTGTGTATGACGCCCCTTACGAGGTCAGAGACCGCTGTTTGTTGCTCCCACTCGCTTACCCTTCGTTTGACGTGATGTGGCTAAACGCGTTTGATAGATGCACGGATGGCACATTTCTGGATGTTTTTTTCCTCGCGCAGAAATACAGTTCGCGATACTACTCGGCAGTATTCCAGTGTTGTCTGTTTAGTGGCTTCTGTTTTCTGCCATCCCATTCTCATAGTACTCCTTCTTTTGTTGCCATTGTCAATCTACAATGTGGAAGCGCCAAACAAAGAAGAACACCTCCAAACCATCCGATCTGAATTCCCAGGGTGCTGCAGCGGGAATTGATGAGTGCCCGAGTCGTTGTTCATCCGTGGGCAATTACGCATAGATTGTCACGCGAAAGTGCGGTCGGGGAGGTTTTGTGCATCTTGCGGTGCGAGGTGGTCTCTCGCTGCTGGGTTGATACCTAGTTTGTCTTCTATCCCAGTACCCCCACATCCATCTGCTGTTCCGTCCTTGGTGGCTGAGAAGGTGGGCTGTGCCCCTTCGATCCTCACTCCGTAGCCTTCTCTACCCGGAGACGATTCTTGGCTCGGAAGCACCCCAGGTCCTTTAGGGAGGTAGGCGCTGTCGTTGCTCCTCTCAGACACAGCATCCTCGACAATCCGCGTAATCCGACTCTCATGCCGAGTATGCGCTCTACCTACGGAATGCGTCGTTTTTCTCTCGATTCAGGAGACGATCTCCTCCTCTCCTCGACTCCTCAGTCAATCGACTTGCATCCAGCGCCTGCTCCGGTAACTCCCAGCCTCCTCCCCTCCTACCCCTCCGTCATGCCATCGCGCCGACGAGCGATGACTTCCAACGCCCTCATGGGTGCATCTGGATTGGACATGGATGATTCCCTCCTCGGTGACTTCAATCCCGAAGAAGCGTTCGAGTCGTCGCAGGGTCCGCTCTCCCGCTCTCCCTCACTCCCAGAGCCTCTCTTCCTCCCCTCTCACCGAGCCAGCTCTCTCTCTTTAGAACCCGACGTGTTTGGGGCATCCCACACTCTCGGGTCCACGGCCGACTACCCCCACTCCTTCCGCACCTACCACTACATGCCGATGAACCACCTGGGCTACGACCACTCCATGGACCTCCAAGGCGACCTCTTCGACGACCGCTTCTCCACGCCTTCCTTCCACCCGCCGCGCAGCTTCAGCGACGTGGACATGACCACCCTCCCCGACTCCTTCGACCTCCCCAAGCCGCCGCGCATGGGCCCGGGCGGGCTGGACAGCGCGCGCCCGCGCCTACTCAAGCACAACAGCGTCAGCTCCATTCGCAGCTCGCACGACGACGTCTTCGCCCTGCCGCCCGCGCCCTCGCCCGCGCACGGTGCGCAGGTCGTCAAGGGCTCCTTCCACGCCGCCGTCGCCGACTCGCCCTCCAGCACCTCGCCCGTGGCCCCTCCCGCTGTGCCTGCTGCGACGCCCGCGGCGCCGGTTGCGTCTGTTGTCGCTGCGCCTGTGCCGCCCGCTGCGCCGTTGCTGCCGGTGAGCCGGTCGTCGGAAGGTCACCACAAGGAGCGTGGAGGAAAGAAGAGTGCCGCAGGGAAGATGGGTGGATGCCGTGGCGGCGCGTGAGGCGTAGAATCCTCCGAAGCGAAGAAGCTGGGCGAGTTCGGGTCGTACCGCGGGCACGTGGTGGAGATGGTGTGCACGCAGAATGGCTCCAAGAGCCTGCAGGTGCCAGTGGTGATGGTGTGTGAGCAATAGACCTTTTTGAACTCGGCGATGTCGGAGTCGGTGCGCGTGACGGTGATCGACGAGATCGTGAAGGAGGTGGCCCCCACCGGACCGAAGATCATCTGCGACACTTTTGGCAACTATTTCTATCAGGTCGAAATACCCCCGATTTCTGATACGCAGTTGTTGTTCAAGAAGGCGAACGCGCAGCAGAAGCAGGAGTTGCTGCGCAGTCTGCTCTGGCCGAAGGGCGCGGAGGGGGGCAGCACCATTTTTGAGATCTCCGTGAACAAGACGGGCACGTTCGCGTTCCAGAACATCATCGACTTTATGGCGGGCGACCGCGCGCTGGGCGAGCTGATCGTGCGCGCGCTGGAGCGGAGCGCGACGAGCGAGGGCGTGATGAACGTGATTCTGCGGCTGATTCGCGAGAACAAGGGCACGCACATCATTCAGCGCATCATGAAGACCTTCCCCAGGTGCGGGCGGCGCGGGGCTGTGAGGCGTAGCGACCAGTGGGAGTCGGTGTACGCGGTGCTGCTGGCGAACTGCCACGCGATCGCGATGGACCGCAACGGGTCGATGGTGCTGCGCCTGTGCTATGACCTGGTGGCGGTGGATAAGAAGGCGGCCATCGCTCGCGACATCATCGCCCACGCGCACGACCTGGCGGTGGACCCGGTAGGCAACTACGTGGTGCAGCACGTGCTGTCGGTGCCGGAGGAGTGGGTGCGGTGCGGTGAGGTGACGGCTAGTGCGACGGAGGCGGAGGCGGCCATCTACCGCGGGTTCATCGAGGGCGTGTTGGGGCAGCTGGCGGGTCACTACGTGGAGCTGAGCAAGCAGAAGTACAGCAGCAACGTCGTGGAGAAGTCCATCGTGAACAGCAAATTGTTGGGGAGCCCCTCCATCTTCGAGGAGCTGCTGGAGCCGGGGGCGATCGTGCAGTTGTTGGAGAACCACTTCGGGACGTACGTGCTCCAGAAGACGCTCCAGACAATGTCGAGAGAGGAGGTGAAGCGCGTGGATGCGGAGGTGCGCGGCAACCGTGTGGCGATGGGGAATCACGGAGGGAATCTACTGAACAAGTGGAAGCAGATCGTGTCGAAAGCAATCTAATGTCATTTGATCCTTTATGTGGGCTGTTGGTTGAACAAACAGCGGCAAACTAAACTAAACACTCTTGGAGGGAGCGTACACCGCAAAAGCGAACAGAGCTCCGGTCGTGACAGAGCACACGAGCAGGGTAATCACCCACCCGAAGAACACCTGCCACACCAGCTTCCAGTTCACGGAGTTCTTGCCCTCCATCAGACCCACGCCCACCGTCGAACCCACCTGGCAGTGGGTAGTGGACAGCGGCAGACCCAGCTGCGAGCCCGCCACGATCACGAAGGCGCTGCCCACCTCGATGGCGAAGCCGCGCGAGGAGGTGACGGTCACCATGTTCACACCGATGGCCGCCATCACCTTGTAGCCCAGACACGCCAGACCCACCACGATGCCCGCGCCGCCCAGCACCAGAATCCACGGCTCCACATCCGGTGACTTGCTGACGGCGCCCGACTTGTAGATGGCGACGATGGACGCCAGCGGACCGATGGAGTTGGCCACGTCGTTCGCGCCGTGCGCAAAGGCGTTTAGCGTGGCGGTGATGACCTGCAGGTAGGAGAACACGCGCTCCGTGTAGGGGTCGAACTTCTCCGCGCGCTGGTGCAGCTGGTACACGACGCTCTTCTCGTCCGCCAGCTCCGCGTGGATGTTCTGGTGCAGCATCGTGTTCTTCTCCTTCGGCGTCTCCACCGTGACTTCCTTCTTCTCCACAGGCTTCTCTTCCGCAGGCTTCTCTTCCGTAGGCTTCTCCTCCGCAGGCTTGTTCGAGATGACGGGCAACTCCACCTCCTTCTTCACCACGTCAATCACCACAGGACCGCTCTCCGCCTTCACTGCCTCCTGGTCCGCTCTGCGCTGCGCCTCAATGCGCTTCTTCAGGCAGGGCACGACGGTGAAGGTCAGGATCAGCGCGCAGATGCCTCCGAAGACGAGGGAGATGAGAGTGGCGAGCCAGGGGTTCAGCGTGGAGCTAAGTCCGGGAATACCCTTCAGCAACATGAAAAGGGAAAGGACGAACAGCGTAAAACCGATCAGCAGGGGGTAGAAGTGGAAGGCGCGGTTGAAGCTGTCCTTCACACGAAGCACGTACTTGCGGACGATCCAGAAGAGCAGGCACGTAATGAGACCCGACAGAACGGGAGAAACGAACCACGAAGCGACCACACCTCCCACACTCGCCCACTTCACAGCGTGGGCACCCTTGGCAACGATGGTCATACCAACAAGGCCGCCAATGCAGCTGTGCGTCGTCGACACGGGAAGGGAATACATGGTGGCGATGATAAGCCACGCGGCAACACCCACGATGACGCAGAGCATACCAAACATCAGCATCTCGGGATCCTCCTGGAAAGCCATGGGATCGCAGATCTTGCTCTGAATGGTGCTCGTTACACTGCTTCCCATGAGGAACGCACCAGCGAACTCGAAAATGCCCGCGATCACCATCGCATTTCTCATCGAAATAGCGTTAGCACCCACTGAGGTACCAAAGGCATTCGCGACATCATTGGCGCCTAGATGTCAACAGCCAGGAAAGGCAGCCCACCCATACCGAAGGCACTGATAAAGCACACGATAGTTCCGAGAACTACGACCCAGGTGTATCCACTGAAATCAGCCATGAGGAAATAATGGAGGTGGAAGTGGCGAGAAAGTGGTGCGCGCAAACGATTGGCGGAACGAAATAGTGAATCTTCTCTTCTCGTGATCACTTTGAACAAGCGGAATCACAACCTGCATACGTTATTCTATCGGAAAGCCACAATAGCACACAAAGGAGGAGAGGAGAGGCTTGTTGCACTGAAATCGATACAACTCCCTGCTTTTGTACATTCTGCACACGAAACCGTTTCCATATGCCTTGTCATTCCGCCTGTGTGCCTACAGCGCAATTCCACACTGCATTGACTCAACCCGCCTTGGTTCCAGTAGCTTTCCAATGACCCACAGAATAACAGGACCGAAGGGACACATGCAATATCGAGGATATGGAAGCAAACAATACACTTTTCTGTTAAGACAATCATTCGAACAGCTCCTAACCATGTCTCTTTTTGGTAAACGGATCTCGGATATGGTGCTGAGCATGGCGGGAGTGGACGAGGATTCGGATTCCGACCTTTCAACCAACGCAACGCCACAAGCTGCTCCGAGTGCCCCGTTGCAACAGAGGAACCCGTTTTTAAAGAATAAGAACAATGGAAGCGGTACAAACGACCTCAATGTCGGAATTGGCAGGGTTTCTTCTTTTGAGAGTGATTCCATTCTGTGGCGAGTGACGAACTAGACTCTGAAACACTGCACGAAGATACAGCGGAAGAGGACAAGGGTCAGGAAGTTCAACAGCTGCGTACTGAACTGGAGTCCTACAAGTCGCAAATGGAAGACCAAAACTCCATGATTATGGACATGGAGGAGCAGCTTTCCCTTCTCCGCGAAGAGAATGAATCCCTGAAGCAGACTGTTCTTACGGTGTCACAGGAAAAGGAGCAGCAGGTCAACCAAATTCTGCGACTGAACGCGCAGATTGCAGAGTACATGGTGGAAAAGGACACAGACCAAGCGGAATTGGAATACGACAACCAAGAGGGTGATACGGACACGTCATCCACTCCGTCGGAAATAACGGAGGCGCTGAAGAAGAAGATCGAGGAGGTGGCATTTCTTCCCTTCGTTCATCCCTAGCTGTCGAAGGAGTGTTCCACCCTCCGCGGTGAGCTCACGCAGGAGCGCAAGAAGACGGAAGCGAACAGCGCTCTCCTGAAGACCAACACGCAGCGTTTGGGTGACCGTTTCTCTTTACCTGTAGGCGTGATCCAGTTGGAGGCGGAGGTGGACAAGTACAAGGAGATGGCCGCCAAGGAGCCTGCGGGTGAGGAAGAGCAGGAGGTGGAGGACACGGAGGCGCTGAAGGCGGAAAAGGAGAAGATGGAGAGTGAGATGAGTGGATTGAAGGAGGAGAAGGAGAAGATGGAGAGTGAGATGAGTGGATTGAAGGAGGAGAAGGAGGAATTGGAGTCTGGAATCGCGTCTTTGAAGGAGGAGAAGGAGAAGGTGGAGAAGGAGTTGGAGGAAGTGAAGAAGGAGGTGAGTGATGAGAAGTTTGAGATGGGAGAAGTGAAGAATGAGGTGGAAGTGTTGAGTGAAAAGAAGAAGAGCATTGAAGAAGAGAGTGATAGAATGAATGCAGAAGTGGAAGCAAAGAAGGCAGAGCTTGCCGCCTTGTTGAATGAATTGAATGAAGAAGTGAAGAAGACAGAGGAGAAGAAGAAGGAGCTGAGCGGCGAGATCACGGCGCTGAAGGAGGAGAAAGCGCAGCTGACGACCGACAACGACGCGGCGAGGGAGGAGAAGAGCAGTCTGGAGTCGGATGTGCTGGGGCTGCTGGACGATCAGAAGGAGGAGCAGCAGAAGGTCAAGTCTCTTCGCGAGGAGTTGGAGCGTCTGAAGGAGGAGGTGGCGGCGCTGGAGAAGAAGAAGGAGGAGTGGAGTGATGAGGTGACGCGTGCTGAAGCTGAGGTGCATGAGAAGGAGGAGGAGCTGGAGAAGGTGAAGCGTGCGTTGGAAGAAGCAGAGACGACGAGTGCGTTGGAACCTGAAGCGAGTGTGGGCAAGGAGGAAGAGGAGAGAACGAAGAGTGCGTTGGAGGAGAAGAAGAAGGAGCTGGTTTCGCAGATCGCTTCGTTGGAGGAGGAGAAGGAGAAGGTGCAGGCGGAGTTGGATTCTCTGAAGAAGGCTTCCGAGGCGTTGAACGAGGAGAGAAGCAAGACGGAACAGTCCGCGAAGGAGGAGATGGAGAAGAAGGCGGAGCTGGAGACGACGATTGCTGGCTTGAGCGAGAAGAAGGCGGCGATGGAGGAGGGACTCGCTCAGTTGGATACCGTGTTTACGCAGAAGAAGGAGGAGTTGGAGGCGATGTATGCTGCTCTGCTGGAGGAGGTGAAGAAGAAGGAGGAAGAGAAGGAGAGAGTGGAGAAGGAAGCGAAGGAGAAGGAGGAAGAGAAGAAGGAGTTGGTGGAGGAGAAGGAGGAATTGGAGAGAGTGATGAAGGAGTTGAACGAAGAGAAGGAGAGAGTGGAGAAGGAAGCGAAGGAGCTGGAGCAGTCGCTGAATGAGAAGGAGGAGGAGGCGAAGAAGCAGATCGGTCAGTTGGATGAGAGGAAGACGAGCGTGGCGACGGAGGTGGAGCGAGTGGAGAAGGAGCTGGAGGAGAAGGAGAAGGAGTTGGAGTCGCTGAAGGAGGAGAATGCGAAGATGGAGAATTCTCTGGCTGCTGTGGAGGAAGGAGTGAAGAGAGCAGAGGAGGAGAAGAGTGGATTGGAGAGTTCGATTGCTTCCTTGACTGAGGAGATGAACAGAATGAAGGAAGAGAAGGAGAAGATGAAGAGTGAATGGAATGATGCGAAGAAGAGCGTGGAGGAAGAAAAGAAGGCGATGGAAGAGAAGAAGAATGATTTAGAGAATTCGATGGCTTCTCTGAATGAAGAGATGAAGAAGAAGGAAGAAGAGAAGAGTGAATTGGAGCTGAGAGTGAAGGAACTGAAGGAAGAGATGGAGAAGAAAGAGGAAGAGAAGGCGGCGATGGAGGCGGAGTTTGAAGAGAAGAAGAGCATTGAGAAAAGTCTGAGTGAACTGAATCAGAAGAAGAGTGCAATGGAGTCTGCTGTGCATTCGATGGAGGAGAACAAGGAGGCTTCGGAGCAGAGAAAGAAGGAGGAGTTGGAGTCTGGAATCGCGTCTTTGAAGGAGGAGAAGGAGGAAGTAAAGAAGGAATTGGAGGGAATGAAGGAGGAGAAGGAAGAAGCGAAGAAGGAGTTGGAGGAGGTGAAGGAGGAAAAGGAGAAGGCAGAGAAGGAGAAGAAGGACTTGGAGAATGCTCTTTGCGAGGTGAAGGAGGAGAAGGAGAAGGCAGAGAAGGAGTTGGAGGAGGTGAAGAAGGAGGTGAGTGATGAGAAGTTTGAGATGGGAGAAGTGAAGAATGAGGTGGTAGTGTTGAGTGAAAAGAAGAAGAACCTTGAAGAAGAGACTGATAGAATGAGTGTGGAAATGGAAGGCAAGAAGGCGGAGCTTGCGACGTTGTTGAATGAAGTGAATGAAGAGGTGAAGAGAGCGGAGGAAGAGAAGAGTGGATTGGAGAGTTCGATTGCTTCTTTGACTGCGGAGATGAGCAGAATGAAGGAAGAGAAGGAGAAGATGGAGGGTGAGTGGAATGATGCGAAGAAGAGTGTGGAGGAAGAGATGAAGAAGAAGGAAGAAGAGAAGGCGGCGGTGGAAGAGAAGAAGAATGACTTAGAGAATTCGATTGCCTCTCTGAATGAAGAGATGAAGAAGAAGGAAGAAGAGAAGGCGGCGGTGGAAGAGGAATTGGATCAGCTGAACGCAAAGAAGGAGGAGTTGCAGGCAGAATTGACTTCCCTGCGCGAGGAGAAGGAGGAAGAAACGTCACTGGCGAGCGCACGTCAGGAACAGGCGGCGAAGCTGGAGGTGGAGAAGGAGGAGTTGGAGAGACTCGTGGCGTCGCTCGAAGAGAAGCAAGCATCTCTCCAACAGTCCATCGAAGCACTGGAGAAGAAACAGGAATCGGCCAGCCAACTCTCCAGAACGTCTGGTGCGGAGTCGGAGCTGCAGAAGCGCTTGGAGGCATATCAGAAGAACAACCTGCTGCTGAACGAGATCATTGCCGACGAGAACCGGAGCACGAGCGCCAGCCTGACGATGATCATACAGAAGGACGAGGAGATTTACCGGCTGAAGAACCAGATCGCGGAGTTGATGGCAGGACCGGGGAGTGAGGGTTCTTCGGACTTGGGAATGCAGATCGAGGCGATGCATGAGATGATGAAGGAGAAGGAGGACGAGGTGGCGAGGCTGGAGATGCAGAGGGAGGAGTTGGAGAAGGCGCTGGCGGAGCAGAGGGAGTGGGAGGTGCGAGTGAGCGCTTTGGAGGCGGAGAAGGAGGAGTTGAGCTCTCAGATTGATGCGTTGAAGGAGAAGAAGATGGTGGAGGAAACGAAACCGTCTGAGGAGGAGGAAGAGGCGAAGAAGGAGCTGGCGACGCTGGAGGAAGAGAAGAAAGAGCTGAATTCTCAGATTGATGCGTTGAAGGAGACAAAGAAGGCACTGGAGAAGCTGGAGGAAGAGGCTATGACAAAACTGAAGAATCTGGATGAGGAGGCGACGAAGGAGCTGATCGCAAAGAAGGAGAAGTTGGAGGAAGAGGTGAAGAAGGCGGAGGAGGAGAAGAAGGAGTTGGAGGAAGAGAAGGAGCGCGTGGAGGATGAGGTGAAGGAGTTGGCTGAAGCGAAGAAGACGGCGTCCGAGTCGCTCGCGTCTCTGACTCGCGAGGAAAGCGTGATGCGGTCCGCTCTGCTGTCGCTCGAAGAACAGAAGAAGGAAGCCGAAGCCTCGCTTCTTCAGAAGCAGGCGGAGTTGGCGACGCAGGCGGAGCAAGCGGAGCAAACCCACCTGACTGCCAAACCAGAAGCAAACCACACGGAGGAGGAGGCTTCCATGATAGAGGAGTTGGAGAATGAGGTGACGCGTCTGCGGAGCTGCGAGACACAGCTGACGGAGGCGCAGCGCGTGATGGAGGAGCAGAAGAAGACGATCGAGGAGCATCTGAAGGAGATCGAGGAGTTGCAGGAGGCGGTGCTGAAGGAAGCGAAGGAAGCGAAGGAGGCGAAGGAGGCGTTGAATCAGATGATCAAACAGCAGGAGATGGTTATTGAAGCAGATAAAGAGAAGGAGGAGGAGGAGAAGGAAGAGAAGGAAGAGAAGGTGAAGGAAGAACAGAAGGAGGAAGAGAAGGACGTGCTGTTGGACGGCGTGGTGCACGTGGATTTGGACGCGCTGCGAGTGGAGCCGGAGGTGCTGATTCCCACGGTACGGCCGCGCGTGGCGACGCCTCGCGAGGAGGAGGAGGTGAGTCTCGTGACCCTTCACCAGAAGACGCTGGAGGAGCTGGAGGCGGTGCGCGCGGAGCTGGAGGAGTGCAAGAAGCAGGCGATGGCGAGCGAGATGGAGAAAACGAGCCTGGAGGCAGAGGTGGCATCGCTCAACGCGGAAGTGAAGGAGAAGGGAGAGAAGCTGGTGGAGGCGCAGAAGGAGGTGGAGGAGAAGGTGAAGGCAGCGAACGACTGGAAGCTGAAAGTCAGCGACCTTGAGGAGGAGAAGGCGGAGCTGAGAAAGGTGCTGCAGGAGGAGGCGAGCGGTTCGGTGAACAGCAACGTGCTGGTGAAGGAGCTGGAGAAGGCCGTGGAGGCGGAGAAGGCAACGGTGAAGGAGCTGGAGGAGGAGTTGACGCGAGTGCGGGAGAGAAACGGTGTGTTGGAGGGAACGGATGAGGAGAAGGAGAAGCTGGAGAAGGAGATGGCGACGATGGAGCGGTGGAAGGAAGAGGAGGAGAAGAAGCGAAGCGAGATGGAGAAGGCGCTGGAGGCGAAAGAGGAGGTGCTGAAGGAGGAGAAGGCGAAGGCAGAGGCACTGAAGGGAGAGAAGGAGAAGGTGGAGAAGGAGACAGCGAAGCTGGAGGAGAAGGTGGCTACGGCCAACCAGAAGCTGAAGGAGGCGACGACGGCGCTGGAGGCGAAGCTGAAAGAGATGAGTGCGTGATGACGTGCGCTGTGACTCGTAGGTCTTCTGCAGATCAGCCAGCGCCGCAGCGACGATCTGGCGAAGCAGGGTCAGGCGGACCTGCAGGAGGCGAAGGAGGAGGTGGAGGAGCTGAAGGAGCGCAACGCGGAGCTGCAGGAGCGTCTGACCGCGGCGATCACGGGCAGTACGATCGACACGCCGACGGGTCAGCTGAGCACGGCGAACGGCGAGGTGATCCGCGAGTACATCGCGACGCTGCTGGGGCAGATCAGCGGACTGGAGAAAAAGGTGGAGGTGGCGAGGCAGGAGAAGGAGGAGGAGGTGGCGAACGAGCGGCGGACGCGGTCGGCGGCGCTGAGTCAGAGCACGGTGCTGAAGGAGCAGGCGGACGCGATGAAGGAGGACGTGAGGAAGCTGAAGGAGGAGAACGAGGCGCTGAAGGAGAGGGTGAAGGCGGCTCAGGAGGAGGGTAAGGTGGGCAAGTCGAATCTGCAGAGCCAGCTGAAGAAGGAGATTGGGGAGAAGGAGAAGGCGATTGGGAAGCAGCAGAAGCAGATCGAGGATGCGGAGAAGAGCATGATGGAATTGAAGGAATCGCTGAGACAGTCGAAGCTCGCTGTTCTGAAGAGGGACAAGTTGATCGAGATGACGCGCACTGCTAACGAGAAGCTGAAGAAGAACGAGGGCCTGTACAAGAAGGCGATTGAGCAGTTGCAGGCGAACTTGAAGGATCGCGAGGGCGAGCTCGAGGAACTGTATAGAGGAATGAAGATATCGAAATAGTGTCTGTTTGGCGTTTGTTCACAATCGTCCTCACTGTGTCTGGGTTCTGCGAATGAGCTCCGGATCGTACGGCCCGCCCGGGCTTGAGAAGTCTAACCCGCCTTCGTCGACTGCCTCCACGCTTGGGAGCGAAATGGGAGCCATGGGCTACGGATCCAACTACCAGTCCTATGCCTACGGGTACAATCCATACAATTATGCCGCGTACGCGTAGGATGAGCGGTTGCTGTTTTATGTTGTAGTCCATCTATGGCTGCTTCCACGTATGCGAATCCCTACGGATCGTATGGCACGTCGGGAATGCAGTACGGCAACTACTATGGATACGGAAATGCCCAAGTTGGAGCGCAGCAAACGGGAACTACCGCGTCGAGCATGGGAGTCTCTTCATCATCGATGACAGGATACAACGCAAGCGCAGCAACGCCATCTACTTCATACCTATCGTTTTACGAGCAGTCTCCCTATGGAACGAAGGACAAAACGAATCCGGCATCTAGCACAGTGCCACCAACAACAGGTGGTGCGTAGTTGGTCTTGTTGCTTGTCTTCATCGTAGTTCAAATCCGTTCGCTTCCTACAACAGCTCTGTGTTCCAAGCGCCAGCTGCTGCAGCGCCCAAGCGGAAGACACGTTGTTTGTGTCTATATAGTGTTTCACTCCATAGTCGACATTCCGGGGGATAAGCCGCCCCTCCCCGTGTCCAAGCCCCTGTCTCAGGTGTCCAAGCCGCTACCTCAGGTCCCAGCACCTCCTCCGCCCCCTCCTCCGGCTTCCAATCCGTCGAAAGGGAATCTCAACATGTCCATGATCCAAGAAACATACAAGAAGGTAAAGGGCTCCACGCAAGCAAAGAAACGGCAACAGCCAACACTGAAGCGATCTCGACGATCACGCTCCCGTAGCAGCAGCTACTCCTACTCCTATTCCTACTCGGATTCCTATTCCGATTCCCGCAGCGACAAGGAAGAAGAGAAGGAATCGCGCAATGATCGTGCGAACAAGGGAGTCACGAAGCGACTGAGCAAGAATGAGAAGAAGAAGCAAAAGAAGGGCGCGTTGGTCATTCCAGACAGCATTGCCTTGGAGGGAAACAAGAAGAATCGCCTAAAGCGGTTTCAGTCCAATGAAACTCCAGCGCCGTCGTCACACCCTACGGAGGCGCCTCCTGCACCGTCCGGTCCTCTGGTGGGAACGATGATGACGATGGAGAAGGACTACTTCCGACTCACTTCCGTGGGCGTTTCGTGGGCGTTTCATCGGTAGATTCCCACTCCGGATATGATTCGTCCCAAGCCGGTTTTGCAGAAATGGCTCGGAATTTTGAACGATCGAATGAAGAAGGGCGAGATCAAGTACGACTACTATTGCGACCAATTACGGGCCATTCGGCAGGACATGACCGTATTGTTGGCGAATAAGGGTCACGCGTAGGTGCAGCACATTCACGACGCCTTCACCGTGGAGGTGTACGAGCACCACGCGCGCTTTGCTCTCCAGAACGCAGGTCCTGAGAGGAGGCGTGAGTTCTAGAATGACATGAACGAGTTCAACCGGTGCCAGACGCAGCTGAAGGAGCTCTACGCGCAAGGCGTGGCCTCGCCCAACATGCTGGAGTTCGCCTGCTACCAGCTGATGTATTGTTTCTTCTCCCAGCAGCACGTCGACACCAACGCCTTCCTGCGTTCGCTGCGCGCGTCGTTCCTGCAGTCGCCGGAGATCCAGACGGTGCTGCGCGTGTGCCGCGCGCTGCGCAACGAGGATTTCGTGCAGTTCTTCGCGCTGTACGAGACGGCGGCGATCCCGTTCGAGTGCCGGCACTTCATGAAGCAGTTCTTCCGGCGCATGCGCGTGGTGGCTCTGTATTCGCTGTTCTCCACGTACTCGAATTGTGGGGGCATCACAACTAGGATCAAACCGTCAGTGTCACTGGCGATGGTGAAGAGTCTGCTGCATTTCGACAGCTTTGAGGAGGCGGCGGAGGAATCGAAGCAGTTCGGTCTGGTGTTTGACGTGAGTCGCATTGCCTCGTTGTCGGAGGAGAGCTGCAAGAATGTGGCGATCGCGGCGAATGATGGCTTGATCGCAATGCGGAACCAGCAACAGGCGGAGAAGGGATCCAAGTTATTGTAATCTAGACGTGTTTGTTATAGGAAGACAGTAGTCCTGTGATTTGGAGAGACAATTCACTGCAGTATTACGGTAGCGAGAATAACGGTTTCGGGTGATTCCTGTCCCCAATCTGCTCATGCACTCCCCTCCCCATCTTCCATCATAAGCAGCACACTCCTTTCCAACAAACACCGCAAACCCACTAATTCTCCTTCTCCTTCTTTCCAATGCCCAGATTCACGCTCAGGAAGTACTGGATCTCTCTCCGCACAGCGTTCCATCCCTACACCTCACACACCCCCTCCTCTCACACCTCGTGCGCAATCGCCGTCACGATGTACACCACCACCAAATACCCTAAAACAAACAAGAACGTGTACACGTCGAACAGCGGCGACTTCGACACGAACACCGCCACCTCGCCCTTCCCGTCAGGCCCTCACCGCACACCCACCGCGTTGTCCGCGAACACCTTCACCTCCTCCTTCAGGTCCATCTCCGCGTCCACCACACTCACGCTCGTGCACACGCGCTTCAGCTCCGCCTCCAGCGCGCCCACCACCGCCGCGTCCTTCTTCAGCAGCAGCACATTACGCGGCGCCGCGCGCAGCACCTTCTCCCAGTGGCCCATCACCGTCGGCTCCACGCCCAACGCGCCCGTGAACACCTGCCTCTCACACTCTCACCACTCGCTCACCTCGCCCGCGTTCTCCAGACCGAACATGAACTTCGCCAGCGCCTCCGCTACGAACCGCACGTTGCGCGCCAGCACCGCCGCGTCCGACGGGGCGAAGAAGGACCCGGTCAAGTAGGGCGCGTCATCTGATCCTCACCTCACCTCTCCACACCCACAGTGCACCTTGCTGGTCAGGGTGCCCGCCACCATGCGACGCAGAGCGAAGCGCTCGTGGGGCAGCGCGCGGTGCTCGCGGACAATGTCCACCGCCTCGTGCGTGGTGGCGAAGTCGATGCCCATGTGCTGCGCCACGGCGGTGAAGGCAGCAAGCAGACGCAGCAGCTCGGGGTCGGAGGGCTGTTTGGAGAGGTGGAGCGTGAGGCGCTGCGAGGCGCTGGGCGTCACACCATCATCTCACACACCCACCTCAGGTCATCCAGGCACAGCACGAACTGCACGCGCGCCAGCGCCTCGGGACTGCTGCGGATCATCCACTGGCGGAAGCCCTCGAAGTCCACGTGGCCGCCGCTGCTCAGCAGGAATTGCAGATTGTACCTTCGGGTCAGGCGAAATGCTGGAAACTACACGCCCACGGTCTTCTGGTTCTCGTAGAGACGGCTGAAGAGACGCGCGATCTCCAGGACGGCGATCGTAGAATCGACATCGCCGGTGGAGAGAGAGGGCGCCGCGGTGAAGGAATCGTACGTGGCGGTGATCAGAATGGTGGGGAGAGAGGCCACGGGGACGCCTTCCTTGAATCCCTCGAGAATGCCCTCGAGCGAGCGAATCTCGGGAAGAGCGATGGGCTTGGTGTTGCGGGGGAATTTGACGCTGATCGTGTAAATGTTGGAGGGCTACGCGTGAGGAAAGGGAATGAGAGGCACGGTAATGGAGATGCTCTTGGACTGAAGCGCGTTATACACGCCCATCACATCAGCATCCTCCTCAATGAAGTACACGGGGCAGGGGAAGGAGCGCAGCAGCATGTACTTCTCCACTTCTCTGCACTTGCTCACCACCTCGCTGTCGCTGTTTCTGTCCACGGAGGGGATGATAATCACCAGACCGCCCACCTGGCTGTTGTCCACGAGGGAAACGATCGTCAGCTCGGACAGCTCGTTCATCATCACGAGGGCAGTGTAGTGGTCGGCTTTCATTCTCGAATCCTCGCTGATGTTCAAAATCGAGGAGAGCGAGGCGAGGCGGAGTTCGCCGTTATTCTGCTGGGATCCGTATGGCTGATTCTTTCTCTGGAACTGAATCATGCGGTGAATGGGGAAGGTGAGCTGGGATGAAGTCACCAACACCGCAATGAGGAGAATGAAAAGTCCCTTCTACGGATCATAGACTGAGCAGGAAAATCACCATATGAGGAGTCTCAATACGTGTAGAAGTGTGGAGAAATCGGGAGAGAAACGAAATCGGCACTGTTTTTGGAACAAACAGGAAAGGAACCTATCCACTGATCGTACGCATCGTTCAGCAGCTCTGTCTTATTCAAATCTATCCGTGAGCAAAGGTCTGAGTTCATGATCCTTGAATGAACTGTTCACTGTTCCTGATGTTCCTACACAATGCAGGATGCAATTCTACGTTATTCTCGCCTTAACAAGCAGTACTCATTGGAGAGCACTTCAATCAGCACCCATTCCGCCATCAGAATTGTGCACAATAAGAACACCCATTCGCTGTCGTGAACCCATTCCAACGCAACGCGAAGGAAGCGTGATTCCAGAAAACGGGTGAATTTTCACATCTCACAGCCCACAAAAGCAACCGTTGCGTGTTTGATACAACTTCTAGTGCTTCTCCACCACCGCTTTCTGTTAAGAACAATTCCAATTCATAATGGACCGATCTGCACAAGGTAGTGTGTCTTCTGGAAATGCAGAGACTCTCTTTGGACTACCCAGCCGTGTGAGTGATCCTCTCCGTGCTCTCATGCAATAGCCTTCGCAGCACATGGAACGAAGTCGTGAGGCGCTGCTCCTCCGTTTGGAGCAGATGAAAATGGTACGATTTCCTCCCTTGGGTAATGTACAGCAAGCGGAAAAACACGAGGAGACGGACGACGACGATGACCGCCATTCCGAGTCGTCCGATGACGACTCGATTCCCTCCAATCCTGCCAAGCGTAGCAAAGCAATCCCGATCACCAAAACGTGAGTTGCAATCCCGTGCTGTAATTCCGTAGGCGAAACCGTAACTATGGTGGTTCGGAAGGCCGTGGCTTTACGGATGATAGTACGCAACACGAGAAGCAATCACATCGTAGTGATGTATTTTGCGGCTGTGAACGATGACAGACTTGAAGAGAGCGATGACGATACGTCGAACAGCACTGTTCCTTTGTGACACTCTCATTACGCCTAGTATGTCCCTCCTCACCTCCAGCACAACGATTCCTTCACTGTGCGCTCTTTCGCGTAATCTCTGGGTTCCGTATGGGTAAATTTTGTATATTTTCTGTACTGGGCTGTTTGTGGCAACAAGCACGCGTACACGAGCGGCTTACGCAAATCATTAAAGGAGATCAGATGCTTGGGAACAACTACACGACGCTTCACTTCTTCGGGCGGAGCAGCTACAGGCTGCGCCACGCTCTCCTGCAGTCTCTCTTTGGAGATGACGCCGAGTTTCACAGCCAAGGAGGTGGAGGTGAAGAGATACGCCGACACAACCCCGGCAACCGCACCACACACATTGTACTGCCAACTACGCTTGAAGACGGAGATACAAATCCTGCCATGCAGTAGTGAAAACAATGATGTGCAGCTGCCAGAGAAGCACCCATACCACGGTGATTGCCACGGCCAGGGCCAGAGCCTTTAAGCTAGAGTAAAGGGAAACAGGAGAAGCAACCCGTGAATGGTGCAATGAATGGGATAGCCGAGATCGGTGATGACGGAGAAGTAGATGTAACCCAGGAGACCGAACATCCATTCTATTGTGAATCCACAAATGAAAGGAGCACCCGACACGCCATTCATGCGATTGGCTCCGAATAGCCAGCTGCCGAAGTTCCCGAGGATGAGGACGATAATGGAGACCCAAAGGAAGCGGAGATTGCCACGGAGGAGAACAAAGAAGGCGCAGGCTGTAAACAGCAGGATGATCGAGTTGAGGTGCTTGTAGTCGTCGTGGATAAACGGGCAGGTGAAGATTGCCCAGAGTCGCTTCCACTACGGATGACTGGACTCATCAAGAAGGGACTTGTCTGGGATAGAGACTGAGAGTTGCATCCAGCTTGTCCTTCAGCACCGAGTTCAAGAACTAGCATTGGAGAGGGAAAGGAACGCTCACCTGAACAAGATACAGGAAGGCGACGAGAACGAGGATGATCATTAGCTTGATGAAAAACACCTTGATGGTCATGGCTAGTCCGTGAATAGAGGCTCCATGCGAGCAAACCCGGCTCGGAGGAATTCGTTGCAGCCGCGTCGTTACCCCCGTTAGCAGCATTCGTTTCACTTGTGTTGTACTTGGATAAGTCCGCCTTTATGGATTCTTCCTTATCCCCCTTCTATCCATCAAAATCCGCAGTATTGCGTACATTCGAATCGTTTGCATTCATAATCACGCAGAAGAGAATGGAATAGATTCAGTTCAAAACACAAACACGATCGTTCCAATTGTGGGGGCAGTTGGGATACAGACTCCTTTTCGTTTTCTCTCAAACCGCATGAGCCTGAACTGCAATATCGACGAGGAGAAGATGAAGGGAGACTGCCGCATTGTATCCGGTGCGTGGGATTCCATAGAGAATGCAATCCTTGCAGAAGCGCAAAAGATCACGCAGCACTACAAGGAAAGGATTCAGCTGCTGATTCTGTGTCCATCGCGAGAACGCGTGTACTCGCTTTTCTCGAAGATGTGCTACGCTCTGCGCGATACGCAGCTTGTGTGTCATGCGTCAGTGGGATCATTGAAAATGGAGCGCGATTTGAAGGCCATCCATTTCGGAGTGGACATTCTCATTGTGACGCCTGGGCGTTTTGCGCGTATCTATTACGGAAACGAGAATTGCTTTGATGAAGTCCAATCGCTTCTGCTCGTTGAAGCGGAAGTGCTTTTCATGCGTTACATGCTCATGAATGTGGTTATACTAGTGTTGTGTAAGGGGTAGACAAAGTACTGCCTTTCGTCGCTTCATTGTCGGAGCGTCTCCGTGTTCATTTCAGCGGAGAATACAGAGAATGCGGGTGTGTGCTCTGCAGACAAGGTGCAGTCTGTTTTGTCTGATGTACTCGTTGCTCTCCCTAATGACGACTAGTCGTTCCACTACACCCTTTCTTCAACGCTTTCTCTTCCTGCAACGGAAGAGAAGGAAGCTGAGTCAACGGCTCTGTTGCCTGCATCGTATTACGCCCTTCCAGACGAAGACAGCTTGTCTGTTACCAAGCGCGTTCCCTATGTGCTTCACGTGCTGCCGCGTCTATTCAGCCTGCCTTCCGTCACCCTTGTCGCCATTTGCTCGCATTCCGAGTACAACCTAAACTACCTCCTCTCCTTCCTCCTGGAGAACAAGAGTGAGATGGACGTGCAGAACCTTCACATCCTCTGTCTCACGGAAACCAACATTCATCGCGAGATTCGTTCCCGCCTTCGCTTCTTGCGGGAGGCCGAGCGGAATCCCTCGGTGCGTGCTGTAGTGATTGTCAACGATAATTTGCTGCCTCTATTCCGTGACGTTTCGTTCCATGCACTCATCCACTTCGATCTCCCGCTTTCAAAAACGTCCTTCTTCCAGCGACAGTCCTGTCTTGCTGTAACTACAAACACTCCTCTCTGCCACACATTTCTCGTCACTTCCAATCAAATCCAGTCCATTCGTCTTCTGTATGCAAATCAGGAGCACCTCCTGTCCGCAGTGGAGGACTTCGGAGACGTGTCCGTGGAGAAGAGAATGGGGGAGCAGTTTGCGAAGAAGAAGAAGGAATTGCGAGACGGCGTGATGGATGCCCGTGAAATCAACATTGACCAGTTGACACCGGAGCAGGAGCATGCGCTGTTCTACCAGAACGAAAAGAGCGAGATTGTGAAGCCCGACGAAAAGGAGTATGTGGAGCTGGATCTGAACGATTTGGATGCGGGAGACTTGGACGACATCGACGCACAGCTGGAGAGTGTGGGGAGACCGCAACAGCAACGCTGCGTGCCGATGATCCCCACCGATCTTTCGCATTCCGTGTTCAATCCCTTTTTCAACCCAGGCGTGATGCACTGTTTTAGCAAGTCCTATTCTCCTTTCTGTCGTGTTTGTTTGCCACTCTTCTTTTAAGTCGATTTCTTTTACGATGCTGAGCATTCCGCGCATTGCAAGCAGACTGGTACATGCAAACGCAGTGATCCGCTCCTGTTCTCCTGTCCGGATCTCCGATTCGCCACTATTCTGTAGATAATGGATGGACTGAACCGCGCTTTTAGCGAAACTGCCACCCTCAAGGCGGAAAAGGAAATGATGGGCGCTTTTCAGGAAGTGGGTCTTTCTCCTGTGTCTAATTCGTAGATGAAGCAGGCAGACACGCTCGTCAAGAAGGGAGTCTACAAGGAGGCGGAGCAGCTGTATTCGCGCGTTCACGACATTGTTGCATCGTTCAGCCCTAAAAATAGTCCCATGATGGATGTGATTAACCGCAAGTAGTGGCGGTGTGCAACTACTAAGAACCTAGGAAGTTGGAGCTGTTCTATCGCTCCAATAAGCCCAAGGAGGTGAAGGCATTGATCAGCGAAATGACGAAGAACGTGGACTCGCGTGGCGATGCGGACGAGCGGATTCTGGAGCGCATGGAGTTTGTGAACGTGCTTCTGCACATGAAGAACACCGCCGACTGCGCCCCCATCGTGAAGGAAGTACGCCTACCGTCTTCTCTTTCCCGTAGCTCACCTCGCTCTGCGCGAACCGAAAAGACGTGATTGGCCTCACTTCCTCTCTCTTCTCCTCTCTTTACAATCATCTCACCGGTGGCGACAAGGTCTACGAGACGATGGACCCCCTGCTGCCGGTCGCGAAGTCGATCTCCGATGAATGCGAGCTTCGCGTCCTGAACAACACCATCGCCATTCGTTGGGACGAGGATGCCGAGCCCGAGGAAACACTGACGCTGTGCAAGCGCGTGCACGACCTGGTCCAGGAAATGGAGGCCAAGCTCGAGCTCACCGACGCGAACGAGGCGACGGTGCGTCAGGCGCTGAACAATGCGGGTGCCTTCGACCTGTTCAAGGAGAAGGTGGAGGAGGGCGGCGCGGCGCTGAAGTATGCGCTGAAGCTGTCGGATAACCGCGGGATCCGGATTAACGAGAACGTGGTGAGCAGCAACACGCTGGGTTCGATCGCGTCGATTCTGCTGAAGCAGGATCAGCCGGTGGCGTGCGAGGGTCTGTTGGTGTGGGTGTGTGGAGTGATGGACAGGTACCTGCAGGCGCTGGAGTTCTTCACGAAGAAGGAGAAGGCCTTTTCGCTGAACGGCTTTTCGTGCGAGGAAGTGTTCGACTACTCGAAGGTGTGCGACGGGTACGCGCACCTGCTGCTGAAGTGGGAGAAGAGAGAGCCGCTGGGCGAGAAGTACCAGCAGCAGGCGGTGGATCTGCTAATGAAGCTGAACGAGAACGCGGACTGGATGTTCCCGCTGACCTCCCGGTTCTGGACGCCGGCGCTGTTCAACTGGGGACGAGACTTGTGGCGTGTTTGTTGAACAAAGACGAGACTTGTGGCGTGTTTGTTGAACAAAGACCAGAGTTACTGTTTTGGGGCTGCATGCGACACATGATGGTGTCCGGAACCAGCGGGTTCTCGCCGATGCACTGCGTGATCATCGCGTGGATCATGCCGCTGTCGTCGATACTGAAGTGCACTGTGACTGCGTTCCCGCTGGTGGTGTTGGCGTTCGTCACGACCAGCGTGTTCTTCTGCTTCGCTGTCCGCATCGTCCCGTCCGTGCTCACCCACACGTCCAGCGACGCTTCGGGGTACGCCGTGCCGTTGGCCAGATGCACCAGATACAGCGTCCGCTCGAACACCTGCGTTGTGGGGAACGGCGTGTTGCGCGGAATCAGCGTCATGAACTCGTCCTGGTTCGACGTCTCGCTGCACTTCACGCACCCGTAGAAGTGGGGCACCACGTCCAGGAAATGGATGTTGGCGGCCTCCAGAGGGTACTTGGAGGCTCGGCAGGCGCCAAAAGCAACGCACTCGTCGGGGTTGCTCACCATCATCACCTTCTCCCCGTACTCATCGCGCACCATCTGCTGGAGCAGTAGCAGACGCGAAGAGCCGCCCACCATGATGACGTTGTCAATGTCATTCTTCGTCAGGCCTGCAATCTTCAGCGTCTCCCTCGTCACCTGGATCACCCGCCTCATCAAACTGTCAATACACTGCTCAAACTCCCTGCGCTCGATAATCATGTCCTCTTCCTCGTCGTCGTCGTCCTCCTCCTCCTCGTCGATCTCTCTCTTCATGTACTGGTCGTGAATGTCGTCCACTCGAATGGACACGCTCCTGAGACCCGCGTCCGCGAACTGGCACTTCGCTTCTTCCACGCGACTCTTCAGGCACTCTCTCTTGCCTCGCCAGCAGACGGAGTGGGGGCTGTAGGGAATGAGCTTCTCCCCGTCGTTCAATTCCTCGAACTTCCTTTCCACGAAGGCGATGAACGCGTTGGTCACATCATCGCCGCCCAAGCAACGATCGCCGTTCTTGCCAAGCACTTTGAACGTCGTCTTATCGATCCTCATGATACAGGTGTCGGCAGTGCCCCCGCCAAAGTCAATCACCATGATCGTGGCGTTCTTCTGACTCACCACGCCGTATTCCAGTGCAGCCGCTACGGGCTCGCTAACAATCTTGATATTCCTCTTGTCGCACACTTGCGCCATTTCGGCGGCCTTTCGAGTTTCATCGATTTGGACCTGGTCGAAGAATGCCGGGACGGAGACGACGAGACCGTCCATCTGGGAGTTGAACTGTTTCCGCGCATAGTTGGCGATGGTCTGGATAATGTGGGAGCTCACCACCGTCGGCGTCAGGGAGCGATTTTGGAAGGCGGGAATGAGGAAGGCCGCCTTGCCATCAATGCCCCTCCCCACTTCGCAACCGCAGTTGTCCATGTACTGCTTCACCTCTGGACTGTTGAAATCGTAGCCGATGATGCGCTTCGCGAAGCGCACCACATTCTGGTTGACCCAATAGTGGTTCAGGGCTGCTCTGCCAACCGACTTGATCGTCCCATTGCTGTTGTAGGCGACAACAGAGGGGAGGAGGTGACTGCCTTCACAGTCAATCGCCTTGTATTCTCTTCCGTCCCAAACCACGCCAACAGAGTTGGATGTTCCAAGATCGACTGCCAGAATATGCATCTTGCCAAAAGAAAGAATGGCTATCAGTTTAATGCAACAAACACACTCGTCCGTTTCACAGCTTGTGTGACCGTGCTCCACTCAGAGGACACACGCTCTTCGTAGATGGAACCGCACTTCGCATGGGCGGCTTCTCTCCCGCTCCCGCGGCTGACGCGTGGCGGTTCATCGACCCGTACACGTCGCGATTCACGATCGTTCCCATCTAGCCATCACAAATAAACGGAACTCGATTACGATGGGTCTTCGCGGATAGCTGCCCGGAGGCGCAGGTGGACGCGCTACAGGCTTCGCCATGGATGCACGAATCGCGCTCGCCTTCGTTTCTCGCATATAGCTCGGAATTGCGGATGATGCCGGTTTGGGAGGCACAGCGTGCACCTTCGGTGTCTGTGGTGCTTGCGACACCTGCGTTTGCACTCCCCTGCTGGTGGAAGTGTCGGGTCCCGCGGGCCGCACGAACTTGCGATCAGGAGCACTCAATCCCGAAACAGCGGACACGAGCACCTTCTTCTCCGCAGCGCGAGACGAGTGGATAGTGCCCTTCGTGAGAGGCACCGCCGGCTTCCGAATCGGCGCCGATGGCGTGACGGCATCCATGTAGCGAGACCTCACGGGCGCGGACGTGCTGACGACGTGCTTGAAAGGCGATGGCTGCGGTAGTCTGTCTCGTGGGAGAGGATGAGCCGATGCAAGGGGAGCCGCCGGTCTGGGAAGTGGATGCGTGTGCGACTTTTCCTCCGGCGCAATGTCGTCGTATTCACCCCGTTCCGTAGTAGGCTGAGAGAGCAAGCGATGCGTGGGCTCTGGATGCGCAGCAACCACAAAGGGCTCCTCTACATCTTGAGCGGAAGAGATCGGGAGGTTGTCAGAGGCGTTGCGAAGCCGGCGAATCGCATCATCGATGAGGAACTGATCTTTCTACGGGGAACAGAGACACACCAAACGCAACAAATGTGTTGTTTTCGGGACTGATAATGAACGTCTCGTTGTAGGTTTTGGGATTGTCCGGCTCCACGCCCTCCAGGACAAGGATATCCGACACGGGCTTCGATGGGTCGATGGAACCTACGCATGAATGGCGCGTAGGACGACAACCAAAGTTGTAGACGCACTCGTTCGGATTAAAACTCATCAGCTCAATGCCGCCAGCATACTGCACCCAGCGGTAGTGGACGTTTGTGTTTCCTACGCGTGATGGGGGAAGCGAGACAGGGACCGAAAATGGGCTTCAGTTCTTCCTCGCTATACTGCTTCAGCGTGTTCACGTCCTCGAAGTCGCAAAAATGAGGGGCGTTGATGTTGCCGTGGATGAACGAGTCCATCTCTTTCCGGGTGCTGGGAGAAATCTGCTGTTTGCTCATGGGAGTGGGCGTCGGCGCAAATCCAGAGTCGGAAGGGACCAGAAGGAAAGAGTGGCATGTGGGAACAAAGAGGCGGAAAAACTGCTAAAAGTATGGAAAGAACACCCTAAACTACGGCTTGCAAAGCTGGCGGAAGAACTCCCGCAGGAACCAGCGCATCGCTGCGCTTCTGCTGGAAGCAGTTGCGGAAGGACGCGACCACGTCGTTTGAGCAGCCAGCGTTCGCCAGGAACACGCCGAAGAAAAACCTACGGTCAATCAGGCTGTGGATTCGCACTCGTTAAACGCCGGCGAGATCTTTGCGAGCTGGAACAGCAAACCGGCCACCTCGTTCACCGTCGTGATGCACATCGGATTCGTCATGTCGAAGTGGGCGAGCTGGCCCAGCTGGAACAGCACCGGCAGCACCTCGTTCAGGATGTGCTGCAGAAGAATCGAGCGCACCTATGCATCAGCAAAACTCCCCATTCCCCACCTCCTCGGGGACCTGCGTGCTGGGATCCAGCCAGGCGGCGGCCAGCTTTCTGTAGTCCGTGATGCAGAGCTTGTTCACCTGAATCTGCGGAATCTCGGTGATTCCCTTCAGCAGCGTGGACAGATACTGAGAGAGATAAGGCGCGTTGGTCTGCGAGTACAGGACGGAGGAGGAGTAGGAAATCACCAGGTCCAGGAAGCAGTAGAACTGAAGGACCGTTTCCGATTTCTTGCCTATTTCGTCACTCCCAAAACCGAGTCGAAAACCGGCCGCGTCGTCATCTCCCGCCAACTCGGAGTAGTACTGCTCGGTGACGACGCCGACGAGCGGGTCCAGGTACTGTTCGTGTTTGTTCTTGTTGAAGGAGAAGATCTGATTCAGCACGTCGAGACAGGTCGTCAGCGCCTTGATGTTGCGCAGGGAGCAGAGCGAGGAGACGAGCGTGGCGGTGTACGGCAGACTACTCGTGATGCGACGATGGAACAGCCACATTCCCTCCTTCAGCAGCGTCACCAGGCGGTGGATCAGCGCGTCCAGCTGCGCCGTGAGGTACTCGGTGTTGGGCGCCAGCGCCAGCGGGTAGCACTCCAGGTACAGCTGCAGCACCTTCACCATCTCCTCCTTCATGCCGCCCTCCGCGCCCGTCAGCGCCGTCAGCGACGCCAGCGACGCCAGCGACGCCAGCGCGCTCATCGGGTTGCTGGTGGCGCCCTTGAGCATGTTGGCAATGCAGCCCAGGTTGTACGCGATCGCGATGTCTACGCTCAACGCTCACTTCTGCGCCCACAGACGAAGCGGTCGCCCGCGGCGCCGGTGAGCTGCTCTCGCGCGGCCGCGATGTTGCCGTAGAGAACGAGGAAGGTGTTCTAGGCGTGACGCGGGTACATAAAGTAGCACGTGGTAGAAGGTGTAAATGTCCTGCGGATTGTTCCAGGTGCCACAAATGATGCTGGAGGAGATGAAGAAGAGCGGGTAGATCGCCTCGAAGTACGCCGGCTCGCTGCTCACACGCATCACATCCTGCGGTGTGGGGATCATGATCATTCGCTACGCCTCACACCGCCGCGCCGCCGCCACCTGCACCGCCTCCAGAATGCCCTGCTGGAACGGGACCACGTTCTCCTTCAGCCCCGCCACGTACCGACTCAGCAGCGTCACCGCCTTCTCGCGCACGCGCTGCTTGCTCCCGTTGAGACCCTCCATGAAGATGGACAGGCAACTGTAGTGCGTCTCCTTCAGCGGCAGCAGCAACGTCTGGTACCGCGAGACCGTGTCCATCGCCGCCATCAGCACCGAGAAGTGATAATGCTTCACCAACACGCCAGACTGCAGCAGCGTCGTCAGCAGCGTCAGGAAGCGCGCTACGCCTCACGCCGCGCACCCGCGCACACCTTTGTACGGATTGTCGCCCACGGTGACGTTGCAGCCATCGCCAAAGTAGTACACGAAGGTGACGGCGGCCTCCGCGTCGCGCCACTCGGCCACGGTGAAGTGCTCCAGCGGCACTACGGAGCGGAACAACAGGTCGATGAAGTCCAGGTACGCTGCGGGGTACAGGCGGATCAGCGAGACCACCACGCGCTTGAGACTGTTGCGGTACATGTCGGCGTCCGCGTCAATGCCGCTGTCGCTGTCGAACGAGTAGTCCTCGGGCAGTCTGCGGGTCAGAAAGAGTCCCGAAACCGACTTGATTTGGGCGAAGAGACCCTCGAGCAGCATAGGAAGGTGCTGTTTGAGATTCATGGAGAAGGCGGCCGCAGGGCTGTTCTCGTGGATGGCGGCTTCGCGTTGCATCTGCACCACCAGCTTCTATACGTCATCGCAGGAGGAGGCGAGCACGCTGAGAATGTCGGGCAGGACGAGAATGGGGTTGAGGTACTCCTGATGCAGGACCGCGGGGATGCACTCGAAGACGAGGGAAATGCATTCCCGCGCCTCGTTCATGGTGGCAAGATCGTTTGCTGAGAGGATGGAGGGAATGGACTCCACCAACTCCTTCACCACGGCCATCAGTAGCTCTAGAATGGAGGTGGTGACGTCGGGGTTGTTGGCGTACTGTTCCGACGTGATGAGGTGGCCGAGGGTGTGGCGTGGGGTGAAGGAGTGTATGCTATGCCAAACAGGATATAGATGCGAAGTGAGTGGATGAGGTGAATCTTGTTCGCGGCCGGCATGCCCTTGTTCACCAGCTCCTCGAAGCACAGCAGCACGTTCTCCACGTAGTTGGGGTTCCCCAACAATTTGAACAGGATCTGCAGCGTCACCTCATTGGTCATGAAGGCAATGTCGATCCAGTCCGCGTACTCCGACAGCGTCTCCAGCGCCTTGTTGCACAGGTCCACACTCATCGCGTCCGTGCCGTCGCCGTACTGCTGCAGCACCTCGATCCTACTCGTCACCTTTCCGCGCCGCTCCGACCAGGACTGGAAGATCGCGCCGATGCAGCTGTCACGGAGACAGTCCTTCACGCGCATGCCCGCCACGAGCCCTTCGCGGTCCGTGGGCGCGCGCGTGCCTCCGGCGCCCTGAACCACCTCCTCGTCCACGAAGTAGAGGATGCTGAGATACATGTAGAGGTGCGATTGCGACAGGGTTCGCACGTGGAGCAGGGACTAGGTGACAGACGGGAAGAGAGGGCTACCTCGAACACGTCGGGCCATGACTGCGGGTAGTCCACCTTGATGAGGAGGGCGAAGAGGACGGCGTATTTCTTCTTGAGATACTCGGGGACGGCGTTGATGACCTCGGGCGCCTTGTTGCAAATCCAGTCGAAGAGCGTCCTGTGGATCAAGTTCTTGTCCTCTCCGGGGAGCGACTCGTAGGAGCCCTCTCGGATGAAGGAAATGATGAGGTCCAGACACGTGAACATCACCCGATACTATGAATGAGGCAGAGTCTGCGCGCATTACGTCTGTTGTCCCCTGAAAGGTGGACAGAGCGATTTTCCAGCTGCTCGGGTCTCCTCGCATATTGTTGATGAACGTGATTGATGCATTCTTTCGTTCCACCGAAGCGGGGGCAGAATCGACATCCTGCGCGTAAATGATCGCAGATTCCAGTTGCTTGCAGATACTGTCCATTTTCTATAGAATGAGACTTCCACCCATGGGAATTGTGCTTCCTACACGTCGTTTCTTGGTTTTGGTAGCTTTCGCCTTTCGATGAAGTGAACTCTCTCTGTCGGTATACTATTACCAGAAGCAAAGTTCAAATGCACTTTCTCCACGATAATCTGGGAAAAGCGCCTCTTCTTCCAGAATGAAACGCCCGAGGAACAAGTCGCGCATTTTCTCGGGGTCATTCTTCTCTCCACTCCGTTTAACACACTGTTCGGATTATTGGAGGGACGCTGACGCTTTTCAAACAAACGCATGCAAAAGGAATGGTACAAACGCAGCCTGTGGTCGAGCGTGTTTCCCCCGCAAGCAACAACTAGCCGATCTAGCTCCTCCGAGTAGCAGCACCCAAACACCTCATCCTCGCAGGGAATGAACAGGGGCTTCGGAGAGGTGTTTTCTTCCTAGCCGTGATGCCGCTTCGCCTCTCTTACCGAAAATACGAGAGAGTCAAAGTCCAGCACCGGAATCGAGGTCATGCAGTTGCAGATGCTGGGAATGTACAGTCCCGAGCGCAGCGAACAGGACCGCATCGGGCGAGACACGATCGCATCCCAGGAGCACGCCTCCAGCCTCGATAGGCAATCGCAGGTCAATCGCGTCTCTCCGGAATACTTGTGCACCACCGCAACGTTCCCGTTCGAGAAGCACGTCACCACCTCATCCTACCATTCATTTTCGTGTTAGTTCCCACTTCCGAGAAGAACGGCTCCATCGCCACGATGTGCCTCTTCTTCTCGCTGAACAGTGTGTGCGAGTGCAGCACACCGGGAACCTTCTTCCCCGTGATGGAGGACGTCCGCGTGTTCCGCATGTCCAAAACGCTCATGATGCACGGATCGTTGTAGCTTACGACCAACTCGTGGGGTTTTGCTGCATCCACTAGCAAGGTTGTGACTGCATTGTGCGACGTGTTCAGTGTGGCCCAGTGCGTGGCGTAGCGACCGTTCTCGCGGCAATCGATGGAGGTCACCCGACCGTCGCTCGTGGCAAGGATGTAGTGGTTGTGTGCGGAGTCTGCGTGTTATTACATAAACGAGAATGCACCAAACACACAGTGATCAATGTAGTTGGGCAATGTGGCGAGATCGGTGGATGTGAGATGGTTGACATCGAAGCGAGAGAGCGTACGACATCCCTTGCGGAGAAGCAGCAGCTCGTGGTCGTTCAGCCACTGAAGAGATAAGATGGGTTCCTAATCGTGAATGGAGCTGGAAACTGAAACCGTGTAGCTGATCTGTGTTGGAGACGTTAACCGCGGGTTGAAGAAAGGAGTGATCAGCTCATCATCGCGCAGCAGCGAGGCACCCTTGACGATGGAGACAAACCCACCCTTGATGCAGTTCGAAGCAACCGCCAGATTGCTTTCATCGGAAAACCCCATATCCACCGTCCTGGTGTTGACCACGTGAAGACTTGCCTCTCCCCTCGCGTTTCTGAGCTGCAGTTGGAAGGACGTATTGACTACAGAGGGTAGCGGCTTGAAGCAGAGCACATCGTGCTGGGTGAACCAGTCGTGGTATTTCGCGTCACTATCCTTCTGAAAACGCTCGCCAAAGAATGGAAAGCGAAATTCTTTCAAAAGCAGCTTCTTCTCTATCGAATGAACGCACCAACAAGCAGCCCACCTTCTTTCCCATAATTTCGGATATCATGTCGCTGTGGAATTATGGTCTTCTCCTCTGCTGGGAGGAGGACACCGCGCGTGGGATTCAAGTTCTCCTCCGGTTCACTCTCCGCACTTTCATCCGACTCGACAATTCTCCATTGTCGCTTTCGTTTGACAGTGCTCTTCTTGAAGAACTTGTCCATGAATGTGCTCAACAAACCCTTCAGAGAAAGAAGTAAAGGTACATAAATGGCCATTGCCTTAGTGAGTGCGGATGTGAAGAGAATCGTAGAGCGTGTATTTCATGTAGTGGTAAAACACGCTCATAGGGTGGGTCTTCTTCTGCTTCCTGAACTGGGTGGACACGGCAGTCTGCTTGTGCGGAATGTTGAATCCGAAGTCAATCGGCATCACGAACGAAGTGTACCCTGCACTTTACTACTTCACCCCGCACTCACGCTTCATGCTGCGGAGATACACGAAGAAGGACATCTTGTCTCCACCATAATCGAAAAAGAACGGGTGGAAGATGGGGTTCCGCGGGGATCGGCGCACAACGGCGTACCTAGGACTCACGCCTCCGCCCACGCCGCACGGCTCCATGTTCTCGGTCACGACACCGCGTATCGGCACGCTGACAGAGAAGCCCATCCAGATCGCCGGGTTGATCACATACTACGCCTCACCCAGCAAGCACGCCGTCACGTGATAACGCGTCACCGCCGCGAAATCGCCGCGACTCACGCCCTTCTTCAGCGTCTTCTTATCGCGCGGAATGTGCTCCCATCTGCTTCTCACTCACCTCACCTACTCCCACGCCTCTTTGCAGTCATCCTTCTCGTAGCACCGGAACGCCGCAGGGTTCATCAGGAACGGCGCCGGCGTGCTTTGTAGACTCTTGCTGTTCAGGGAGGTCGTGCGGTTGCTGCGGTAGCCGAAAAGCGGGAGCAGGAGGATCAGGCGCTCGTCCTGCAGCCAGTGCCCGTAGCTGTTGATGCGGTCGTAGATGCGCTCCGACAGGAAGATGTCCACGTCGATCACCAGGTAGTGCGAGGTGGAGATGGACTCGATCGTCAGGTCGCGAAGCAGGTTGATCGGGAACACGCCCTTCGGGAAGTACCGCTTCAGCCCGGAGGGCAGCTTGTGCCACGGCGTGTTCTGGATGGTGGTGTTTCGGCGCACGTACACCGAGTACACCACGTTCTGGCGGGGAACGGCGGCAATCTTCTCGGCGAGCGCGGGGACCTCTCGCTCCGTGACGAAGAAGGCGACGCTGATGGGTCCGTGCCAGCGCTGCAGGATGTAGGGGAACCGGTTCATGCGGTTGAGTCTGCGAGTGAGTGGAGAGAGAGGAGGTCACGATAGCTGGAAGGTCAGCGTCACACCCCTGTACAGCCCGCCGCGAATGTCTATAGATGAGAGGAGGCGGTGGGGCCTGCAGGGCTGGCGAACGAAGCGCTGGCAGGTGGAGGAGGAGGCGTTGAACTGGAAGAGGTAGTACTCCTGGCAGAAGGAGTAGCGGTCGTAGCGCTGGCAAGGCACGAAGAGACTGGGCTGGTTGGCGGTGAAGTAGTGGTGGATGGCTAGCGATGAGAGGCAGAAGGAGGAATGACAGTCTGCGGAGGCGCACTGCTGAGAGGGGCTGGCGTCCGTGGAATACTGCACCATGTCGCGGAAGAGCGCCTTCTCGTTCAGAATGGGTTGGATCAGCGGGTTCTTCACCTTGTTGCTAAGAGATGCTCTCCCGTATAGCATGTCGCCACACTCCACCGATCCGTGGCAAGACACTTTCACAATTGCAGGAGAAGTGACGTTCACAGTTGTAGGAGCGGGAGAGGGTTTTACAGTTGTAGGATGAGAGACCTTTGCAATTACTGGGACGGGAGTGACTTTGGGAAGAGAAGCGGTTGTACGGACAGCCGAGGGAGTGGGCGTGGGAGAAAAAGGATCCGCAGGAGCGCCATTGGTAGTTGCGTTAAAAGGGGCGAATGACGGCGAAGGGGAGATCGAAAAAGTCAACTCGGTCGCAATACCATCACTCGCTGCGAAATAGGGAGTGGGGCGTGGAGATGTCCGTTGCTTCAGCTCATCGCTGTACACTCTAGGAATAAGCTGCAAAAAAAAAAGAGTCGGACTCATTTTTATTTCCAAAAGCAGCGTAGTCCCCGAGAAGGAAGTTATCACACACAGATATGTACACAATTAAGCACACGCACGAGAAATGGAATAGAAAACCCATAGAACACGATAAACACAAAAGGAAAGAGAACAATGAGAAGACCAAAACGCGTGGGGGCTGGCCGTTGTGCTGTTAATACTCTAATAGTTGTTCGAAACCCGTTTTTAGTGCTGTTTACCGCAGAACCCAGTAAGTGGTCCACGTGCAACCGAAGGCTGTATTGCGCTGAGAACCGCGAGTAGACCCTCCCCTCAGATCCCAACAATTTCAATTCACGGACGCAAAACCCATTTGAGCCATATCTTTCCATTCTTGTTGCATTCGAACGTGGTACTGACACCTAAGGAAGATGTGAGGCGTAGATGGACAAGAGTGGCGAAACGGTCGTAACTCGTGATGAGGACACCTCCACGCCCCGTCTCGCTAACCGACTGTTCGTGGAGTTTTATATTCCGCCTCCTCCGAGCGATACCACGGAGAGTGAATCCTCGGAGTCCGAAACGACGACCCAAGACGGGGGATTTGAAATTAATGGCTTGGGAAGCGCGGTGAACATATTTGATGTGTCGGAGCGAGTCATTCGGGGAAATACGGAATCGAAAGCGAAGAGCCGGCGGCGCGTCGACGCTTCCAAGATCATTGATTTGCGAAGCATGCTGGAGGACCCTCAAGACTCGCAGAGTGATTCCGACAGTAACAGTGTGGATATGGGAAAGGACAAGCAGGGCCACATGACGCACGTCGGTGTGTGGAGCGGAACCCAACCGCCCCCTGTTCTGCCGGCCCCAGGAATGATGAAGCTCAATCGCAGCAAATCGCTTGTGTCGCACCGGTCCGTTCTCTCAGACTCGCTGAGTGACGGCGTTTCATCACTCGTGAGCGCGCATCCCAGCTCCATGCCGCATCTCTCCTCCGAGCATCTCTCCGAGGCGTCTTCGCTGCCCCTTCGAGACCATCCACACTCCATGGAGAAGAAGCTGTCTCCCATCCCCGAGACCCACTCCCCGATCGGCGATTCCGCCTCCCAGCTGCCCTCCTCGAAGGACAAATCCAGCGAAGTGGTGCTAGTGAAGTCCTCCTCCGAGCAGTCCATCCCCGGCGAAGCCCCGCATCCTCCCACCACCAATGATGGCAATGATGCCAATGCTGGTGTGTTGGATATATCGGGCGTGTTCGTCGGGGAGACAGCGGAGCACGAGCGGTCGCCGATGCACTCACCCCGGCAGGAGGAGCACGCCTCTTCCCGCAAGCACAGCCACTCGCCGCACTCGCACAACCACTCGCCCGTGCAGCACGCCCAGCAGGAGCACGTGACCCTCTCCCAGCGCATCATGTCCCCGCGCATCAACATCGGCCTCTCCCTCGACGGTCACTCGCGCGATGGCACCCCTGGTGGTATGCCTGGTGGCATGTCTGGTGGTATGAGTGGCGGTATGCCCAATGGTGGTATGAGTGGCGGTATGCCCAATGGTGGCATGACCGGTGGTATGAGTGGTGGCATGACCGGTGGTATGCCCAATGGTATGCCCAATAGTGGTATGGGGAGCACGGGCGACGCGACGGAGTTCGCGGGACCGCTGCCGCAGGAGGAGGAGCTGAGCTACGAGGGAGTGGTAGTGCGCCGCCGGGCGTCGAAGCTGGTGACGAAGCTGTCCACGACGCCGATTCCGCGCGACTCCATCAGCGAGGAGGAGGATCGTGACCACGAGCACCATCGCCGCGACGGCTCGGGGAACCGCTTCCTGATGCCGAAGCACGACCGGCGCGCGGACGAGTTGTTCGAGCCGGTTCGGTATGAGAACGGGAGTGGCGAGGCGTTCACGCCGACGGGCGACTCCGAGAGCAGCCGCGAGCTGGAGGGCAGTTTGGCGGAGGAGGTGGTGTCGCCGCTGGATTTGGAGAGCGACATGACGAGCGAGCTGAGCGCGAGCACGGAGGAGCGGAATGATGACGATGGAGGAGGAGAGAAGAGGCTGAGAAGGGTGGGACGGTTTGGGAAGAGCAGTTTGATTGAGGACGTGAGGACGAGGCGGCGGCGTGAGGCGTAGCGCATCAAGGAGCTGAACGAGAAGGTGGCGAACGGCGAGTTCGAGGCGATCATCGAGAACGCGAACGCCATCGTGCTGGTAGGGGAATGGGCGCGACATGAGGCTCAGGCGCTGAAGAACGACTGCCAGCTGATTCACGGCATCAACCTGGACGCGATCTTCTTCACCTGCCGGAAGCTGCTCGTCTCCAAGTGCATGGACGTGCGCTGTGCCGGTGAGTTTGGTGCTATAAGATAACACACAGCCCTGCGCCTGCTGCGGCACCTGTGCATGAACCAGGCGATCACGGAGCGAATGATGGGCTACAAGATTCACATCCTGGTGATCATGAGTCTTGAGCGCAGCGACAAACTCGCCAAGGAGCGGAACCACGCGCTCGCCCTCATGCGCCATCTCGTAATGGTGGGCATACCCGCGGGAATTGACGGGTAGTACTACACGGACTCCATTCCGCGGTCGCTCATTCTCTCCATCCTCTGCATCGCGAACGACCCTACAGACCCGCTGCGCATGCCCTGTCTGAAGCTGGTGCTGCAGCTGATGATTCACGTGCCGCAAAAGGTGGTCTTTTGCGACGGCGTGCAGGTCCTTCTCAACGGATGCGTGGAGACGGGCAACTGCTCGCTCCTCCAGTCCTCCATTCTCGCTTGTTTGTACTACCTCAACACCAGCAAGTACCGCCAGAAGAAGACCATTCTCGACCTCCAGGCAGCGGTTCGCTTCCTCTCTCATCGCTAGATCATTCTCGACCCTCTTCTCGTGGAGTCGAAATCGCTCCCGCGGGAGAAGCTGGCGGACTTGGAGACCTCACGGTACATCGCCAATGTCTCGCTTCTCACCATCCTTCGCACCTGGTGTGGCATCTTTATCTTCAGCGGCGACATGAACGGTCTCAACTCCTATCTCAACATCCTCGCCACGCACGGCGAAGAAGAGCCTGAGCTCGCCAAGCAGATGCTCTGCGTTCTCTTCACCCTCATCGGCGTCGCGCCGCCCAGCTATCTGGAGGAGCTCGCCCACCACCACACCTCCTCCGTGTACTGGAACGGCTGCTCGCTCTTCATCCACTCCATCAACAAGAAGATCGCCTCCAAGCAGCTGGTCCAAACCAACCTCCTCACCACCTATCTCTCCATCATCGTCTGGTCTCTCATCAACTCCAAGCTCCCCGAGATCCTCTCCTCGCTCACCGTCTCCTCCAACCCAGAGGTCAGCTTTCTCGCCGAGGCCTTCCTTCGCAATCTCTCCTTTCTCGCTGCAGTGTTCGACTGCCTGACGAAGAACATCATTCAGAAGACGGTTCAGGAAGTGGTTCTCACCTTCCAAAGCGAGAAATCCCTCAAGGACGACGAGCTGACGCAAGCCGCCAAAGCGCGCGACTGTTTCCGCGGGATCGGCAACACAGCGCTGTACCTGTACCCGATTCTGGAGACGGAGACGTTCCACTCAAACCGCATGTCGGACCTGTTCGGGTACTACACGCTCTTCGAGTGCATCCTGGACTGCTTCTGCAGCCTGGACAAGGACAGCGAGGTGGTGCCCATTACGGACTACCTCTGCAAGCAGGACATCCCCTTCGAGCGCTTCGTCGGCAAGTCCTTATGCTACGGCGGTATGAACAACAACACCTTCCCCTCATTCATCAAAGCTGTCATCGTCTTCACAGCGGTGGGGTCTGACATGTAGAGAGACACCAGCCGGCCGATCGCCCAGTGGAACTGGGAGCAGCTGATCGACTGTCTGATCCTCGCCGTGTCCAGCAAGCCGTTCCTCTCCATCGTGTGCAACAGTCTCGTGTACCGCCTCAGCAACTTCTTCACCGGCTACTCCGAGAAACTGCAGAACTGCGTGGCGCTCTCCCCCATTTCAGTTTCTCTCTCCTTCTCCTTTCACCCTCAGATGGAGTCCTGCAAGCAAGCCATCTGCGTGGTTCTGTGGTTTATCATTGTCATTATCGCGCCTGTCAGCGACGTGCCCCTCATCCGCAAAGCGCGCATCTTCAAGTTCTATTCCGATCAGATCCTCCTCCAAATCGAGGGCACCAAGCAGACGAAGGCCGCAGGGCTCTTTTCCTACCCAAACCTCCTCTACACAAATGTGTCCGATTTCCGCACTCCTTATCTCTAGTCCTATTTCTACCTCATTTCCTTCATTCGCCTCTGCTATGCCGACCGCACCAAAGACTATGCCAGCATGATTCCTCTCATCTCCACCATGGCGACCGTTTCATCGCAGGAGTTTTACTACCGAAGTAACTCCCTTCTCTTCATCCTCTTCATCAACAACATCGACCTCCGCGAGGGCAAGTCTGTTTCCCGCGACCAATTCGCCTCCTTTCTTCACCACAGTCCCATCATGCTGAAGCTATACTGTCTGGCGCGCATCAAGAGCGAGTTCCTGGAATTGCCCGACGATCGTGAGTTCGCAAAGTGGGTGATCCCCCTCCTCATTCGAGAGATCAGCATCGTTGCCACGGTCACAGACGCTATTGTGAGCATTCTGTATGACAACACGAAATCGCCCACGAATCTGGAATTGCTGGTGACGGAGCTGGCACAGAACAAGCAGGTTGTGATGACGTTGATTCGTCTCAATACGGCACACAATCTCATGTACCGAATCGCCTCCACGCCCAAAGGGTTCACACTTCTCGAGGACTGCGATCACTTCGTCTACAAGGAGTTCCAGTTCTTCATGGCAGGAATCGGCCCTTTTTCTAACACGTAGTACGAGATGATGTACGAGTACGCATCGTTGGTGGAGGACGGTTTGTCGATGCGCCTGATGGAGACGCCGGGCCGCGTGGTGAACGAGACGATCGCCGTGGAGGGCAACGCGCTGCGCGTGAAGCCGCTGAAACTACAGCCGCCAAGCCAGGTGACATACAGTTACCTGCAGAATGACACGCGGCGCTTGCGATGGATGATGAGCATTCCATGGCGAATCGAGGTGAGATGTGATGCGGTGTGATGAGCGTAGATCGAGGTGATTATGGAGGGTCAGAAGCGGTCGCTGGATGTGATGACGCTAGTGGATTTGGCCAGTCCGTCCAGCGCCACCAAGGCGAGCAAAAACGCCAAGCAGACGAAGGGAGGCAAGAGCGGAAAGCCGGTGAAGGAGGAGGCGAACTCGCACGATGTGTCGATTAAGGGGTTGCTGATCGACAGCGAGGTGCACGAGTCGAAGCCGTTCAAGGTGTCGCCTGGAGCGATCATTCGGTGTTCCCTGTTGATTGGGTCGGAGTGTGTGATGATGAATGATGCGTGCTGCGACGTGCGCGTGCCCAGCGCGGAGACGGGCGATGTGACCTTCCGAGAGTGGTGCGAGCATCGCGACCATGACGGTCGTGCGGAAGAGCAGAACAACGTGAGAGAGAGAGTGTGTGTGGTGAGTGATAGAGTCTGATCCACGAGTTCGTGCAGGAGAAGACGCAGCAGTTCTACGAGCAAATCGACTACAGTATGATCGTGCCCAAGCTGGAGACCATGGTGGACCAGAGCAACGGCGAGACTGCCTTCTGCTATGCTTCTGAGGGTAGTGTCTGTGCCGCGGCGTTATCGGTAGACTCGCACTGCGTCTGGCGGTTTATCGTCAGTGAAGCCGACTTCAAGGCGGAGGACGTGGTGATGGGCCGACCCTTCTCGCTCGACGCCGTTCAGTTCTTCGTCGACTTCGTCCCGCACAAGTCATTTCATATCTCCTCTTTCACTCTCAGACCCGCGCCGTTCGTCGTGCCGCCCCACATCTGCGGCATTCTCTTCCCCACGCCGGGCGGTCGCCTCATGATGCAAGACAACATCCAGTTCATCGACATGTGCAACGTGATGCTCAACACCGACGTGGAGCAGGAAGAGAAGCTGAAGGACCGCCGCGCCGCGCTCTGGGCTCTGGCGAACATCGCTGTGCTCTCGAAGGGCGTGGCGTTTATCAAGGTGGGGGCTAGGAGAAATCATCACGTTTTCAGGCAAAGGGCAAAATCGACTTCGTCGATAAGGTGATCCGAATGGCCGAAAACGACCCTTCTTTGTCCTTCCGCGGAAGCTGTCTTCTTGCCCTGTCATTCATCGCCGCAAACCCCGAGCTGCACCCGACCTTCGAGAAGCACGGCTGGTTCTGTGCCATTTCCAGCGGGAACGTCGTGTGTTTGCCGCGCGACTACTCCCGATTCTTCGACAACATTGTTTCCCTCGAAAACTGGACGCTTCCCTTCTGTAGTCACTTCAGCACGGAAGGCAGCGCCGCACCGAATCCGCACGAGTCTCCGCACGAGTCCGCACAGCCGTCGTTCCGTCGCTCGGGCACGATGGGCATTTACTCGAGCATCTCGACCGCCAGCGCCGTTGCGATGGACAGCTCCTTCGGTTCCTCGCTCGGCTCGCGCCTCACTCGCCATAACAGCACGTCTTCTTTCGATTCGCGGGGCACGGGGAAATTCAGCATGACGTTCGATGATCCGAACCAGCACTACAACAAGTCGCACGAGTGCCCGTCGGACATCACGCTGAACGGGAAGATCTACGACAAGGACATTATTGACATGATTCAGAAAATCAGTGGGAATTGTGGAATGGCGTGATGGGGTAGCTCTGCTGAATTCGACGGTGTACAGTTATGAGTCGCGTCTGCAGATCGAGGAGCGCAAGAGGAATTGTCCCCAGCTGTTCACATCACCTCGTTGCAACAGCATTCGCGATTCACGACTAGTGTTCGTGCTGTGCATCCACCATCAGTTCTCGCTGTTCCTGTTCCCGCGAGGCTGGAGGAAGTTTGTCTTCCAGCTAATCGACATGGACGATTGGACAGATGAAGATTGGAAGGAGTTTGACTTAGTGGAAGCCATGCGTTCAGGATAATGAATAGTGCTCTCTCCAGGAAACTGCGAGTGACGCGCAGCAGAGGGAGCGAGGGGATGATTCATCCAATGAGGATCTTGAGTCCGTTGGGTCGGTGAGTGTAAGCGACAACCTGTACGACTACCAAGGGCTGCGAGGGTCGCTGCCCTCCTATCAAAGCTCTCTCAGCCGATCGTTTCATTCCAGCTCCTACGGCAGTTCTGTGCCGAGCTACTCCCGATCGCCTCCCGTGTATTCGTCCTCGAAGGGAGGCTATGAGGTGCGATAACCCTTTGTGACTATTTGTTTCATACTCGATTCGGTTGCGCACAGCATCATGTCGCAGAAGCGAGAACTCGTGTTTTCCACGGAGGAGAGCATGGAAGACGCGCGTGATACGGTCATGAAGCGTTTTAAGGATCGGTGTCCTATTATTGACTTGGTCATGGATAGAAAGCTGATTTCAATGACAAAGGAAGAAAAAGAAATGTGGGCCAAGGAGACATCGTGTTCATCACTCCTTTTCGATACAAAACTGTTCGTATCCAAACACCTATTGGGCTCCGTGTAAGTGCGGCTTGTTTGGTTCAGAATAGATA
>OIWT01000845.1_pt1 | contig 40505 bp, 67 predicted proteins | sample 1587701 | NCBI WGS metagenome assembly OIWT01 (sample SAMEA3888904, study PRJEB22519) | human gut metagenome | biome: human gut; feature: human-associated habitat; material: faeces | place: Denmark | collected 2009 | reverse complement strand
CAGTGTGGGGGACCCGCTGAGAAGTCTCGATGCTGTTCTTTTCTCTCTTTTTGCATGCACTTGCATGCACTTGCATGTACTTGCATGTACTTGCATGGAGATGTTGTGAAGTGTAGTGAGTGACATAGAAGTGTAGTGAAGTGTGTATTGCATGATGATGAGTGATGATGGAGAGAAGTGTTGTGAGTGTTAAGTAGGTGAGTTGATTGTTGGTTGTGAGAACGGTCATATCTGGTGGAAAGCGCCCTAACCCGTCCGATCTAGGAAGCTAAGTCACCACGAGTCGAGTTAGTACCAGTGTGGGGGACCCGCTGAGAAGTCTCGATGCTGTTCTTTTCTCTCTTTTTGCATGCACTTGCATGGAGTTGATGTGAAGTGATGTGTTTTTCTTGGTTCATTGTGTTTTGTAACAGTCTCTATTTTGATGTATGTTACATACTGTTACAAGCAAAGCAATGTACGACTCTTGTCCTTCTTTTTTCTTAGTTCGTTGATGTACTGATAGAACAGATCCTCCATACCGATGTCTTCCCGGTGTAGCGCCTTGAAGTAGTCGAGACGGAATGCGGACCTATCATGTATCTATATTCCCGCATTTACGGTTGATGAGGTATGTCAACGCAGTATCCCTGCGATAGAACGCTGAACTGATAACCGTAATAGCGTAGATTCTCAAACCACTGCATCTTGTTGAAGCCGTAGTTGATGAAGCGCTCGTCAAATAGCGGAAGCTTATTCCACTTGCGCACCAGCACGTAGGGTTCCAGCAGATGAGATCGGATGCAGGTAAGTGGCGTGTATTGGGAAGAAGAGGGCAGGTCCTTCCAGTTGGATGGTAGGTACTTCTAGGATGAAGCATTAACTGGGATTGGTACATGGTACACGATGTTGTTCTTGAACCCTGTGCAGTTCTGGCTGTTGAGACAGTCAACAAGGTCGGTGCGGTGGGTGAGGTTGTATTGAGAAACCCTACGATGAATGACATACGACAGCTCTACAGAGACACACATTCGCTGAAGGATTTGCACTTATGCGTCTGCTGTACGGCAGGGGAGAGACTGAAGGCGGGAATGATCATGACGTTGTACGGGTTGGTGTAGTAACGCTTGGGAAGACGGCGCAGAATGGAGTATGTGTCAGCTACGTGTGAGGACGGTACAGTGCTATGACAGGAGGGCCAAACGTCCATGTCGAAAAGGACAAAGTGAGTCGTCGTCACGTCCGTAATGGCGAGGTTTCTTAGGCGGTTGATGGGATAGACTGTGCGGGGGAAGCACCCACCGTAGGTGGAGTTGCGGACGCTGACACAATCAGGCTTGCTGGTGACATCAACAATATACAGAATCAAGCGAACCCGGACCGGAAAATGAGCATCCTGAATGTACTGTTCTGTTTGATTCAATTCACTTTTGTGGACGAATAGGGCTATGCTTATAGGTCTAGAATTGACACAGGTGAATTGACGAAACCCTTCCCATTTCTGAATCACGTACGGTAAATAAAACAGCCGCTGAACACTACTCATTATGTTCAACCACGAATAATACCTCATTTGAGAAACAAAGGTTATGCTATAAGGACAGCATGACGCATTTTCACGAGGGAGTGGTTTTTCATCCACCTTCGATCCAGAATACTTTTTTAACACGTGGTCTTGCTCGAAACCAAACTCGTAGTGTGTGGTAATGCTCCTTACGTTCCGATTCTCGTAGTAGTCATTACTCTTGGTGCGAGCTTCTTTTCGGTATGGTAGCCTTGAATACAATCCATTAGCGATCGATTCCTCGTCATTCTCATCATAACAAAGCTTGTCATCTTTGCTAAGACGCTTCTTGAATCGTTTCACTTTCACATGCAAATGGGCATGATTAACAGCAGCAATTGCGTCCTTGGAAATGACACTCTTTCCTTGTTGTATTATCACCTCTTGCCAAAGGGATAGTACTACTACTATCACAACAAGTAATTTCATTTGTAATCAACCCCCGAATGGTCTTTGTTCAAAGAGCGTAAGTTAATAGGCCTCCTCGATCATTATGGTCCCTATCCCATTCGGTCGTTCTCTGTTTCTCATCCGCTACGCGCTTTTCCCCTTTCCATTCTATCCCACATTCTATACAGACTTTAACGTAGTGTCATTTCTGCCCATTTTCAGAATGGCATACACAATTCATCCCCTCTCTAACAAACACACCACAGTGCCTCTTCGTCGCTATCAGAGCCATCATTTGAATCTGCATCCTCACTCTCGCTGCTCTCTGGTTCGGGTTCCTTCTCCTGCTTCTTCTTTCTTCCCCAGAAGGAGAGAACTCCCGCCTTCTCTTCGCTCTTTCCCTTTAGACTCTTCTTCTTCTTCTCGTCCTTCTTTTTATCCTTCTTTTCCTCCTTCTTCTTTTCCTCCTTCTTCTTTGTCAGCTGCTTCTTCTCCTTCACTTCCACCTTCTTCTCCGGCTCAGGTTCTGGCTCCTTCTTGGGTGCATTCTTCGCCTCCTCGATTTGTTCCATCAGACCGGCAATCTTCTCCTCGTTCTCCTGGATGGCCAGCTGCATGTTCGCCAGCTCCTCCATCTTCGCCGTCATTTCCTGCATGCTCGCCTCTCCCTCTTTCCGCGCCTCCTCCACCTTCTTCTTCAGCTCCTCGTTCTCCTATGCATCACCTCTCGCTCCCACTCTCACCAGCTCCAGCGCCTGGATCTTCTCCACCTCCTTCTCGTCCTGCTTCGATGCAATCGTCACCTTCGCGATTGACACCACAAACTTGCCCAGATCGCCAAAGTCCTCGTCCGTCAGCGGCTGCACCGGCGTCGTGGGGACGGGCAGTCCGGTGGCCAGATCGATCGAGTTCGCCGAGAAGTCCGGAATGGCGGCCTGCTTCTCCTCCAGCTCCTTGCGCTGCTCGCTCACGCGGCGCTTGCAGTCCTCGCGCAACTGCTCGATCTGCTGCTTCGCCGCCGCCTCCAGCTGCGCCAGCTTCTCCGCCTGCTCCTTCTCCAGCAGCGCCAGGACGGTGGAGTGCGTGTTGTCCAGCGCCTTCTTCATCTCCTCCAGCTTCGCCGCGCGGTCCGCGTCGGCCGTCGCCTTCGTCTTCTCCAGGTCCTTCTTCACGTACTCCTCGGCGTTGTTCACCACGCCGTCGCGCTCCTCCTTCAGCTGCTTGCGCTCCTCCTCGATGGAGGCGATCAGCTCCGTGCGCTGCTGCTCGAACTGCGCGATGAGATGCTGCATCTCGTGCCCGTTCTCCTCCTCCATCTTCTCGCGCTGCCGACTGAAGCCCGCCTGCAGCGAGGCGGTCTCCTCCTCCATCTTCTTCTTCTCCTCCTCGAAGCGCTTCACCGCCTCGTCCTTCTCCTTCTGCACCGCCTCGATCCGCTGCACGCACTGTTCCTGCACGCTGCGCATCTCCTCCTTCACCAGCGCGATCGTCGCCTTGCTCTTCTTCAGCGTGCGCTACGCGTTGTACCGCCCTCCCGTGCCCACCTTCAGCTCCAGCGTGATGTCCTCCTGCTCCTCCTCCATCGCCGCGATGCTCTTCTTCAGCTCCTCCGCCTCCTGCCCCTTCGCCTCCAAGGCCACGCTCCACCCCTTGCGCTGCGTCAGCAGCCCGATCGTGCCCTGCTCCGCCTGCGACCGCAGCGCCTTCTCCTGCACGATCACCTACGCCTCACGGCCCTGCGCCGCACCCACGTTCTCCTGCTGCGTCTGCTTCTCCTGGATGCGCTGCGACTCCTGCAGCGTCTCCTCCACCTTCTTCTTCAGCGCCTCGATCTCCTCGCTCGTCGCCTCCAGGTCGCTCGTCGCGCCCTCCTTGCGCAGCTTCGCCTCCTCCAGGTCGGCGTCCAGCGTCTCGACCCGCTTGGTGAGGCGGTCCTGCTTGTCGTGGTACAGCTTGACCTCCACCTCCATCTCCTCCTTCATCTTCCCCGTCTTCGCTTCCTCGTGGTTGAGGTGCTGCTGCATCTCGTTCACCTTCTCGTTCAGCCCCTTGATGTTGTCCTCGAACTCCTTCGCCTCACGCGCCGCTCACACACCCACCTTGCGCACCTCCGCGATCTTGCGCTCCTCGTTCTCCAGCGAGGTGCTGTTCAGGATCTCGTTCGACTCCTCCATCTCGTCGTTCATGCTCTCGATCTTCGACATCAGCTGATCGTTCTATGCCTCAATCCCTCGCACAGCGCCCACGCGCTTCTTCGTCGTCTTCAGGTCGGCGCTCGCCGTGTCAAACTCCAGCTTCAGCGAGTTGTTCTGCGCGGCGACGCGGTCGTCGATCACCTTCTGCAGGTCCTGCAGGTCCTGCTGCGACTTGGCCATGTTCTGCTCCACCTTCTTCTTGTCCTCTTCCAACTCCTCCAGATGGCTCTTCGTCTTCTCCAACTCCGCCTGCGTTGCCTCCAGATTGCGCTGAATCACCTTGATCTCCACACCAGCATTCCCCGCCGATCCAGAAGACTGCGTTCGCAGCATCTCTTGAAGCGCGCGAACTTGCTGCATCGCCTGCTCCGTTTCGGCTTTCGCTTCCTCGTAAGGGTGAAGGAAACACCGGAAGCGCGTGATCACAGGATATGGTTTCGTTGACGATGGACTGCATTTCCTTTTTGGATTTACTCTTTGTTGAAGCAAGATTAAGAAGATCGATTTCCTTTTGTTTGTCCTTGTTTTCCTGCGTCAGATCCTGGACCTCTGTGTGGTTAGAACGCAGCGCCAATCCCACTCTCCTTCAGAAGAGACACGTTTTCCTTTTCCTCCTGAATCTGCTCCTGTATCTACATCGTCACAAATGGAAACAAAGCGTACTTCAGCAATGTTGGAATCATCCTCGCCAGTGGAATTCCCAGAAGCAGAAGGATTTGCAGTGTTATCCGTAGCCGTCGCGCTTTCTTCCTTATTCTCGTCTTCGTCGTCAGTGACTTCAACTTCCTCCTCGACGTATTCCACTTCATCGCCGTTGGAATCGACTTCCACTTCTTCCTCAACGTATTCCACGTCTTCGTCCTCTTCCTCCTTCTTCTCCTTTTGTTTATTGCCAAACTTCCAACCAGCCATTTCTACGGTTCTGAATGTCTAAAAATTCGTTAGATCCGGAAGGGCACGATACATTAACTTGAATACTTTTTCAAAAGGGATCAGATGTCCTCTGAATCTGCTGAAAAGCAGAGATTTATCTTGGGCGAAACGCCTCCACAAAACCGAGCCATTTCGTTCGACTCGAGTAATTGAATAAACACAAATAGCAAGCTTCACATAACACTTAATAGCCATAGTTCTGATCATAGCCGTAGCTCTGGTCGTAACCATAGTTCTGATCGTAACCGCTCTGGTCGTAACCATAGCTCTGATCGTAGCCACTCTGGTCGTAGTAGCTCTGGTCATAACCACTCTGGTCGTAACCGCTCTGGTCGTAGCCATAGCTCTGGTCGTAACCGCTCTGGTCGTAACCGTAGTTCTGGTCGTAACCACTCTGGTCATAGCCATAGCTCTGGTCATAACCCTGAGGCTCCTCAGCCTCCTCCACGGGCTGCTTGGCGGGCTTCTTGGCAGCAGGCTTCTTGGCGGGCTTCTTAGGGGCGAAGTCCTCCTCCTCCTCCTCCTCGTCGTAGCGAGAGGGCTTCTTCGCAGGCTTCTTGGCGGGCTTCTTAGGAGCAAAGTCCTCCTCCTCCTCCTCGTCGTAGCGAGAGGGCTTCTTGGCGGGCTTCATCGGCTTCTTGGCGGGCTTCTTGGGAGCAAAGTCGTCCTCTTCCTCCTCATCATCGTAGCGAGAGGGCTTCTTCGCGGGCTTCATCGGCTTGGCAGGCTTTCTGGGAGCAAAGTCGTCCTCTTCCTCCTCATCGTCGTCATAGCGAGAAGGCTTCTTCGCGGGCTTCTTCGCGGGCTTTCTGGGAGCAAAGTCGTCCTCGGAGCCAGAGAGGTCCATAGCGAGCTTCTTGGCGGGCTTCTTGGCGGGCTTCTTGGGGGCGAAGTCGTCCTCGTCGTCCTCGTCGTCGTATCTGCTGGCCTTCTTGGCGGGCTTCTTGGGAGCGAAGTCGTCCTCATCGTCGTCATATCTCGAAGCCTTCTTGGCGGGCTTGGCAGGCTTTCTGGGAGCGAAATCGTCGTCGTCGTCCTCGAAGCGGCTAGCCTTCTTTCCGCCCTTCTTGGGAGCAAAATCGTCGTCATCATCGTCATACTTGATGGCCTTCTTTCCGCCCTTCTTAGGCACGTAATCATCCTCGTAGTCGTCATCCATACCGCCCTGTCCTCCCTTCACGGTCCAGCTATGTGTCAAACACTAGCAGCAGAACGACATTTGATCGACGAAGCAATTCTGGATGAACATGCGGACACCGTCCTTGTCGCTAGGCTGAGGGCGAGGGTTCTTCTTCTCGTCCCAGTACTTCAGGTACTTCTTAGCGGCTTTCTAGAGATGAAACACAGATTCAGACCTCACCTTGTTACCTCCGGAGCACACAAGCTCCACCTCCTCCTTCGTCCAGGTAGCAAGCGTCAGGTGCTTGATAGTGTGGCTGAACTCGCGACTATAGCGTAATACCAGCATGAGGACGTCTCACTGAATACCACTGCATCCAGTGCACACCAGAGTGAGGAAATCCATCACAAAGTACTGAGGACCCTACGAATGATGGAGAATCGCAGCATAACACCTTCTGGTTGCAAACAAAGCAAGTCTTGTTTCCGGGCTTCTTCTGGAACTCCTTAAGCTTCTTCTCGAGAATGCTCATAGCTGTCGGCTGTTAAATACTGGAGATGATCCGACCCTGAGACAATAACGGTTATTTCATTGATTCTGCGGCAGTCCCATTCCACCTTCATGACTCCGTGCAAAGCACTATTCTCTTCATCCTGTGAGTCTTCGTTGTGGAACCAGCTCAAATCATCCCATGACACGTAATTCAGGATTCAAGTGCACTTCACTTGATGAGGAGTGCTACGCATAGTACACGCATTTTAAATCCTCATTGAGGTCTCTAGGGCGGTTTTGAGACTAATGATTAATCATGAGTCAGTCTTCATTTCCGACACGTCCAGTGTGTTTCTCTCCCCCTCTCCATCCAGTGCACACATCCAGATTTCAAATGGGTACGAGTCACAGAGTGAGATTCCCGCGGTTCTGCTCGACTTTGACATGAGAATTCTGAGTGTTTTCAAGAAAAGCTTGAGTCTCGATTGTTAGCTGGATTTTTGGGTCCTATTTCCACTGTAAGTGAGATTGCGTTCGAAAATGGATTCATCTCACAATGTCAAACGCTGCAGAGGGATTACACCCAATACAAGAAGGATTATTGGGAAGGTGAAATGGTTTGATGCCGTAAAGGTGTGTACAAGATATGAGGCCTCATTCCTAGGGATACGGCTTCATTATTGGCGAGCATGGAGAAGATGTATTTGCCTATCTCATCAATATCTATACAAAGAGAAATGACCGAAGAAGACCCGTTCTAATCTCAGGAGAGAGTGTTGAGTATTCTCTCGCTGTGACGAACAAAGGCTTGGATGCGCGGGAGATATCGCTGCCGGGTGGATTTCCATTTCCTTCGTAGGATCCATTGTGCCCCATTCTGATTCATAGAGTTGCTTTTCATTGCCACTATTACGAATAGAGACTATACTCCTATGCTTATGACAACTATTTGAGCTCAACGCAGTCCATCCCTGGGTCTTGTCAACGGAAGGAAAGGACGAAGGAGTCAGAATGGATTATTCAGCATGATGATGCGCTTGCATGTAGCGAATGGCATGTGCTATATCCTATATGTCGTCCCTCGCACTATACGACTCCTCCGTGCCCTCCTCCTGCCAATCCTCCATCTCGAAAGGAGAGACCGGAGTATCCTAGCAATTACTATAATTGTTACCAGCAGTAGTAGCCGTACAAGTGTTTGACCGTTAGTGTTGACTATCCACGTCAATTCGTGAATCCTCCTCTCGCCGAAGTTTTCGAAGAACCGCCTCCATATGCACATCCAGAGAGATGTGTGCGCCCTAATGAGTTTCGTCGTCCGCCATATGACGCTGTTCGCCAAATGCACCCGGTCTATCCGTGTCCGCCTCGTCCGCGTTGCGATTTCATTGATATGCATCACAATAATGACTACGCGCAACCGCCTTTCTTTCCATATTACCCTTAAGTGGTAGGGATGGGGAGCGGCGGCGATTTCTGCCCTACTGTACTATTCCAAGTGAATGTGTTGTTGCTACATGATTTTTCTTTCTTATTCAACTGTTTTTATTGATTTGTTCCATTCTTCTTCCGTGTGTTTGTTGCATCCTGTCAAGTCATCCATTTCGCACTTGTGTTTACAGTCCATATTGCGGGCTCGACGTGACAGAATGGAGTATGCCGATTCTGCTCGTTTTCTCACGAAGTAGTGCACGCCATTCGAACATTGTTCAACTGGTTATTGACAATAAGACGGGTAGTTTGTTGAGATTATTGAACTCACACAAAGATAGTTCCGGTGCAAGGAAATCGAAAAGGAGGCTATTCGACGTTTTTGCTGAAACAAAGTCAACAAAGGATGTACACATTCGATTTAGCCTAAACTCACTCTGTAGTACACATGTGAAGAAGTAAAGTTCATGTATCCTGAGATGGTGAGGAGTACCATCACCATTGAGTTTCAAAAGGAGGGGTATTGGCATTGTTATGAAATGACGTATAGCCACATCTTTGCATCAACACACGGGGATCATACAGTGAAGATCGTGGACTTCAGCACAGGAAAGATCCTACGAGTTGGGTTTGCTCCATCCGCCATGATCTGAATAGACACTCATAGGGCATCCCCGAACTCCCTGGGCTGTTCGTTTTCACCCCAGGAATCCGGATCTCCTTGTGAGCGGCTGTTTGGGTTCTGTCGTCATGGTGTGGAATTGGAAGAAGAACGAAACGCTGGCGTATACGCAGATCATGCAGAATGTCATGATTTCCTCCCTGGATTGGCATCCCACGTATGTGTACCTGCTGTATATCACTCCCAGAGAAGAGATCGTCCTCATCACCTGTGGCACGGCCGTGTATCTCTGGAGCTACACCGTACCGCCTTCTTCATGTGCTAACTCGCAGAAGAACCTGCTGGTGAACCTCTTCCCCAACAGCCTGCTCAAGTACCAATACGCCTTCTTCTACGGCGACGGGAAGAACTTCATCGCCTGTGTCCCTGCCTGATCTCCTTCACGCGTAGCCCACGAGAACCTGATCAACCGCGAGCAGGTGAAGACCTTCACCATCTGCAAGTACCACCTCGTGAAGGACGTGCCGTTGCGCAGTGCGGCTGACTGCTAGAAGTACACGGGCACCACCGTGGTGTACGGCTGCAAGGACATCACCACGCACTCCTCCGTCAACTGCAGCAACGGCATCCACTTCTCCAAGAACGGCGACTACGCCTTCATCACCGTGTACGCGCCCTTGCTCGGCTTCACTCTAGTTGCGAGGGCTCCTCCTTCGCCAGCCAGCTGCCCACCATGCCCGTCATTCCCTCCGCCACGCTCTCCCAGCTCCAGTACAACCGCTACCTCGTGCCCCCCAATCCCCCCGCCTTGCCCTCCCTTCCTCCTGCGCATCCCGCACAGGCAGTGCAGACTGTGCAGTCCGTGCAATCTGTGCAATCTGTGCAGTCAATTCAACCAGTGCAATCAGTACAGTCCGCACAGTCCTCCCGAATACAGCAATCGACGCAGCAATCGACGCAGCCCTTATCCAACGCCTCATTGCTTCCCTCCTCCAGCGCCTTTTCGCAGAACGCGCCGCGTTCCCAGCACTCTTCCATTTTCCCGTCGCTGGTGAACCAGCCGCCCGCGCCCTCCACGCCACCCTCCGCCCCGCGCCTGCCGCCGCTGGTGACGCCGCCGCTGCTGCCCCACTCGGCGAGCGAGAACGGCAACCCTCTCTTCCCCGTGCCGGCACGGCCCTTCGCGCAGCCCCCTCCCGAGCCGGTGATCCGTCCGCAGCCCGTGCTGCAGTTCCAGCAGATCCACGTGGCGAACACCCGCGCACAGCCGTTCTTCTACCCGCGGTACATCGCGAAGGTGAGTCTCGTGGGCAACGGGCCTGGGCAGATCGTGAGCAAGTTCAAGATTCCGGGTGGCTTCCTGGCAGTGTTGTGACGTCTAGACAACATGATGGTGTCCTCGCTGCAGATCTCGCCCAGCAACGACTACATCCTGGCTGCGTACCGACTGAGGTGGAAGTGGAGTGGGCGGCTTAGTTGTAGGGGCAGCGATCATGACGCCAATTACTCCCCGGTGTTGTTTCACGTATACAGGCAGCTCGATTGGAGGCTTTATGTTGCGATGCGATGGGGTGCTGATGCGTAGTATGAAGCCGTTGGCCACAACGATAATGCGAACATCGCCGTGTGGAGTCCTATGATGGATGGAATCGTGGTCGGGACGGAGAAGGGGAAGCTCATCATTTTCCGCTCCGTTATCAAGTGTTTATCAAAAGCGGAATCGAGTGAGACAAATGCAACCTAACTATCTCTGTTTGTTTAAACACCTCATATTGGCTTTATTTCTATGGGCATTCCTCGCAATTCGTTCTCTCAAGTGGAAACGACAATAAGAGTAAAAGCAGCAATACCGCATCATGCTAACTCCAATCCCATCACCCTAAGCACCACACAACGCACAGCAAGCGAGAATGAAGCGAGACATGATTGCCGCGGTTATTACCCCCCTCTAGCGGAGACCTTCTAGAACTCTACATGCCACTTCACATTTCATTTCATTTCAAACTATTCTACTCACAGAGTATGAAATCGATATTGAGATTGCTTTTCCTATCTATCCTTACCATCTCTCTCATCGCTTCTCCCTGTATTCGCTGCAACCCCCAAACTCACGCATAGCGCTCCACGTGTATGCTCAGGAAGAGGAGGTGGAGACGCCTGAGGCGACGGAAGAGGAATCGGGCATGGAGACCTACGAGTTCCAGACGGAGGTGAACCGCCTGATGGATATCATCATCAACTCGCTGTACCAGAACAAGGACGTCTTCCTGCGTGAAGTCATCTCCAACGCGGCCGATGCCCTGGACAAGGTCCGTTTCCTGTCCCTCACCGACAAGAGCGTAAGTGGTGTTTTCGCTGTGCATGAACGTGATGAACCGAGCGTGCGAGGGCAGAGATCTCCAGGAACAGTCCTCGGACTGACGAACCCTCCTGGTTCTCTGTCCGGATGAGCTCCCGGGCGCCGAAACGCGGTCTGATTCATGCTTTTGCTGTGGGCCGTTCTCATTCTCTGTAGATTCTGGGCGACGACTCGGCCGACGATCTGGACATCCGCGTGAAGTTCGACGAGGAGGCGGGCACGCTGACGATCACCGATAAGGGTATCGGTATGACCAAGCAGGACCTGATCGAGAATCTGGGCACAGTGGCGAAGTCGGGCACGACGCAGTTCGTGGAGAAGATGGCGGCGGGCGCGGACCTGAGCATGATCGGTCAGTTCGGTGTGGGCTTCTACTCGGTGTACCTAGTGGCGGACCGCGTGGTGGTTCGCTCGAAGAATGACGAGGACGTGCAGCACATCTGGGAGTCCTCGGCGGACTCGACGTTCAAGGTGGGCGTGGACCCCGAGGGCAACACGCTGGGCCGCGGCACGGAGATCACGCTGTACCTGAAGGACGACGCGAAGGAGTACCTGGACGCGGACAAGCTGGAGGGCCTGATCAAGAAGTACTCGGAGTTCATCACGTTCCCGATCTACCTGTACAAGAGCCACACGGAGACGGTGGAGGTGCCGGTGGAGGAGGAGGAAGAGGAGGACGTGTTCGAGGGCGAGGACCTGGAGGAGAACGAGGAGGAGAAGGAAGAAGAGGAGGCGGAGAGCGAGAAGCCGAAGACGCGCACGGAGGAGAAGACGGTGTGGGAGTGGGAGCTGATGAACCCGCAGAAGGCGATCTGGTCGCGCGACAAGAGCGAGATCACGGACGAGGAGTACACGAACTTCTACAAGACGCTGGTGCGCAACAGCGAGCAGGAGCCGCTGACGTGGACGCACTTCAAGGCGGAGGGCGAGATCGACTTCAAGTGCATCCTGTACCTGCCGAAGAAGGCGGCCGCCGACCTGTACGAGGACTTCTACCACAAGAAGATGCAGAACCTGCACCTGTACGTGCGCAAGGTGCTGATCGCCGACTCCTTCGACGACCTGCTGCCGCGCTACCTGTCCTTCGTGGTGGGCGTGGTGGACTCGGACGACCTGCCGCTGAACGTGTCGCGCGAGCAGCTGTCGCAGGACAAGGTGCTGAAGGTGATGGGCAAGAAGATCGTGCGCAAGGCCATCGAGATGATCAAGAAGCTGGCGGAGGAGAAGCCCGCTGAGGAGAAGCCTGCTGAGGAGGCGGAGAAGACGGAGGAGGCCGCGGAGCCCAAGGAGGAGGAGGCGAAGAGCGTGGAGGAGGACAACGCGAACTACATCGAGCTGTGGGAGCAGTTCGGCAAGAGCCTGAAGATCGGCGTGATCGAGGACAGCGCGAACCGCAACAAGCTGGCGAAGCTGCTGCGCTACAAGACGTCGCTGTCGGAGGGCAAGTGGACGAGTCTGGATCACTACGTGGAGCGCATGAAGGACTGGCAGAAGCAGATCTACTACGTGAGCGCGGACTCCGTGGAGAAGGCGGAGAGCTCGATGTTCCTGGACGCGTTCAAGAAGCGCGGCGTGGAGGTGCTGTACTTCACGGAGCCGATCGACGAGTACGTGGCGCAGAACCTGCGTGAGTTCAGCGGCAAGAGCCTGCAGGACATCACGAAGGAGGGCGTGGAGTTTGGGGACGAGAAGGAGCACGCGAAGAAGGTGCAGAAGGAGTACGAGAACCGCTTCGAGGTGCTGACGAGCTGGATGAAGGAGCTGCTGGGCGACAAGGTGGACAAGGTGGAAGTGACGGCGACGCTGGAGGCGGCGCCGGCGGTGCTGAGCACGTCGAAGTACGGCTACTCGGCGACGATGGAGCGCATCATGAAGTCGCAGGCGCTGCAGAACCCCGAGAAGGCGAAGTACCTGAAGGCGCACAAGATCATGCTGCTGAACCCGCGCCATCCCATCATCTCGAACCTGAAGCAGCTGGTGGAGGAGGACCCGGAGAGCGACGTGGCGCGCGACCTGGCAAACCTGCTGTACGACAGCTCGCTGATGAACTCCGGCTTCATGATCGACGAGCCGAACGAGTTCGCCACGCGTCTGTACGGTCTGATGAAGGAGTCGCTGCAGCTGGACTCGCTGGACCTGGAGCCTGAGGTGGAGCTGCCCGAGGAGCCTGAGGAGCCCGAGAAGGAGGAGGAGGAAGAGGACGAGAACACGATCAAGTTCGATTCCTCGAACAGCGAGCAGATGGACGAGGAGGAGTTCAGAGCGCAGTTGAAGAAGGACAGAGAGCAGAGTGAGGACGAGGACGAGCTGTAATTGCGTGTTTGTTGAACAAAGAGGGGAGAAGTAGTGAGAGAGGGCACCAACGTCTAGGTGTGAAGAAGGGAGGATGAACGGACTCTCAACAACTCTGTCGTTCCCTATCGTTTAAGAATCAACACGGCTGACATGGGCGAGAGAGGGCATGTCTAGAAGTGAAAGGAATGATAAGGGAGTGCTTTCAAGTCTGATGTGTTGGATACTCTGGAATAACTTGCCGATAGAGGTGAGTGTGGTGAGTTTGGGCAAGTCTAGTCTTCACTTCATTCCATCAGACACACTTCGCATGATCAATTCACTCAAGTCATCATAATCCTTGAATTGGAATGTACCCTCAGCAAGCTGCATGGTAGTCAATTCAGGCAAGTCTATTCATCACTCTCCCTTCAATCCATTCACTCTCAAATACTGCACGAGAACAATTATAGAATGCAAACTTACCAAAGAGAAGTGATTTCAGTCTGGGCAGGTCATTATTTCATCCACTGAGAATCACTCTTCAATTCCAATGAAGAATAGATGAAACAGCCATCTATTTCATTCATTCCTCCAATTTCGATCACTTCCAAACTATCAACACACTCAATATCGATAGTGGAATAGTATGCGAATGAATCACAACCAATCTTCAACTCCTTTATTCTCTCACAATTCTTCAAATGGAAGTGGCATCTGTGGTCAGGATACATGTCAAACAGCTTGCTATTGAAGCAGTCGTCTCCAACTGTCACGCTCTCCAACTTCTTTAGTCCAACCAGCTTCATCTCTTGCACATACAAAAAGCACTCGTTTCCCACCTTCAACTCTCTTAGATTGAACGTGAAGGAAAGATCGAGGGCTGCCCATTCTTCTTCATTGCAGCAATTGCTACTCACAGTCAGCTCTTCAATACAGCTGTGAAGGAGAGGATCCTCTCCCATTTCGGCCCTCGTTCCCACTTCATGACCATCATCGATCCATTTTCCATCAAACTTCACTTCTCCTTTTCGATTGTACCAAACGCCTCGTCCTCACCGCTTTCCTTCAAACCACTCTCCCTTATACTCAATCACTCCTAGGTCCGAGTAGTACTGGATGCCATAGCACACGTTCACCTCTCCAAGTCGGAATCCCTCATAAGCCATTCTGTTCTCACTGTCGTATTCCACACCCCAACCGTAGGGTTGACCGTTTAGCACATCGCCTTCCCATCGCTCCCCATCGTCACTCAAATCCAACACCTGATTGTGGTCAACACCACTCAAATCCTCCTTGCCGACACTCAATAGCTTGCGGGCGTGAACGTCCACCTCAATCACTCTCTTCACACTCAACTCCACAATCACTGAAGAGGAAGCAGTCACTATTCCTTCACACCAGCACATACTCTCTCTCTTCTTCTCATGACCACAGTTGAATCTATCATGCTGTCATTCAGTATAGGATCACAAAGGGCCTTGTATTGAAGATGCCGTGCCTTCTCAACCAACACAGCGGAAAAGCCCTCCTGCTTCATTCGCTTCACGGTTTCCCTCACGAAACTACACTATTGGTCATTCATTCTTAAGACATGCACCGTCATCAGCTTCTTTACAACCGATTTCTTCTTTACGTCGTTGTGAAGACACCAAGCAACGTAGTAATAGCACTCATCTGAGAGACATATGCATTCGCTATTCTCAAAATAAGCATAGTAGTAGTTGTACAGTTCCATTAGCAAAACGCCCAGAGACAACACATCACCCTCATACACCCTGAGGTCTGTGGACTGAATCACTTCACCGTTCTAAAAGAAGCGTTGTGCCATCTTTGTCAGTCCGAAGAAACCGAACTTCACGCCGCCCGACTCCGTGAGATACACATTAACGGGTCGAATGCCCTATTGATTCATACGGGTCATAAATCGACTACTCTACTTACAAGACCCTTCCCATAGAGTTGTCTCAGCCCCAGTAAGTAGCAACAGGCGAATTCACGCAATTCATGCTGATTCATGTAAGCCTTCCTCTGAATCACAGACTCAACGGGAATATAGCAACCGTATTCCATCACAACCTATTCCTCACCCCTTTCCTTCATGACAACCCATAACACGCCATCCTTCTTCACAAGATCTTTATACTTCACGATAAACATCGAATCACATGTTTTCAAATCGTTGAAGCGTGATTCGAGAGCCTCCGTATTGAACCCACTCTTCACTCTCATGATTGTTACAATCTCATTCGTGTTCCGATTCCGTGCCTTGAACACATTATAGCACTCTCTTTGACTCATTTCCACAGTTATCGTCTCACGTTTCGTTTTGCATTTCTATCAACTCATAATCACCAACACAACCCAAATGGGCCATCTTCTATCCGATGTGTGACAATCACTGACACATCCTCTCTGACTCGAATCCTCTCTCCTTTGTTACTAACCTCACCATAGACAACCACTCTCACACTCCCCTTTCAATGGACACGCCTTTTGACCATTCCCATCCATCAGACTCTTTTTTGTTCCACAATCAAATTTCCGCATTTGGATGTCGGCAAAGAACATCATCGTTGGAGAGATTCGAACGGTGCTTTCGCGTCTCCGGTTGAATAGTCGTTGGAGAGCGGAGTTAATTGCACTCTTCTTCCTTCTTTTCTAATTGCATAGTCCTATAATTCGGATTTGCAGGAGCACAAACTAATCGAAGCCCTCACTAGCCTTTTGAGCCAGGTTTCTGATAACGAGATCCGTACGCAGTGGAGTCGGAGGACTAATGTGTAGTCGTGGAGTCTATCGATTCAAATGTCCTTCTGGCGCCCTTCATCTTGGTTTTGAAGAGTTCCAACGTAACCGGCCCGATCGTGGAGTCGGTGCTGACGGCGATCGACACCTTCCTCCAAACGGGCATTATCCAGGAGAACTCCGTCAACATTCGCGTGTCCATGGGCGTTCTTCTGGAAGCGGTTGCCAGGTGCCAGTTTGAGGCGACGGATCGGAGCCAGGACGAAGTTGTCCTCGTGCACATGCTCGAACTGCTCCGCTCGACCATTTCCCTCCCGGTGGGAAACGTGCTGAGCGATGACGACATTTGGACGATCTTCGACACCGTCTTCATCAACAGCCAGGAAGTCGGAACCGTTGGCGTGATTCATGTCTAGGTCGGCTATTCGCGTCTGCTGCGCAAGGTGGCGGAGCGAGTGCTCCGCGACATCACCATCATCATCTTCCGCCACTTCTCGTCGTCGCAGTCCATCATGGAGCTGAACGAGCAGCACATGCAGCAGCACAAGCTGACCGGCATGCAGTTCAAGATCAAGCGCGGCATGTCGACGCACACCCTCAGTCCCGAGACCCCCGACACCACCAGCGAGCAGGCATCCCCCGCCGTGCGCAACACCGCGGGCGAGCGGGCACCGTGCTGGGACGTGGCGGCGCTGCGCATCATCACCTTCTTGTCCTCGCGCATCAACCCCAACGTGGTTCCGCCGTGGCGCGCTGACGCGTAGGCTCGCGGCGTGGGCGTGTCGGAGGATGACTCGAACAACACGCTGTGCCTGTGCCTGCGGCTGATGCGCATGGCGCTGGAGTCCTGCGGCAGCGTGATCGCGTCCTCGCAGCCCTTCTTCGCCGTTATCTCCGACGAGTTCTTCAAGCACCTGATCATGCTGGCGCTGCGGCCCTCCGTGCCCTCCGTCATGCTGGCCGAAATCCTCCGGATTCTGTCCTTCTTCACCGGCGTGATGCGCTTCGAGCTGAAGCTGCAGATCGAGACCTTCTTCCAGCGCATCGTGTTCTGGTCGCTGGCGGGCAACGCCAAGAACGCGGCGCTGGTGCCGCTGGTGCTGGACATGCTGATCGACCTGAGCTACGACCCCACCTTCCTCGTCGACCTCTACGTCAACTATGACTGCGACTCGCAGCGCTGCGACATGCTTGAGACGCTGTACAAACTGGTGCGCACGAATATGCCGGCTTATACGTAGCTCTCGGAGCTGGCGCTGAACGACAAGTCGCCGTCCTCCTCCACGGCGGCGTTCGCGCTGACGATCATGCACAACGGCATCAAGAGCATCGACCGGCGCATCCTGGCGAAGCAGGAGCAGCAGCAGCGAGCCATCGAGGACGGCCACGCGCTGCCGGTGGTGCCTGCACTGCCTGTAGTGGCGGAGGCAAAGGCGGAGTCGGAGGCGGCGGAGTGCTCCTACCACATCAGCCCGCAGATGCTGTGGGTGGCGAAGCTGCGCAAGCGCACGCTGCAGAAGGGCGCGCTGATCTTCAACCAGTCGGCGAAGGAGGGGCTGAAGTACCTGCAGGAGACGAAGCTGCTGCCGACGCCGGCGTCGCCTGCGGACATCGCGAGCTTCCTGCGGTTCACGCCGGACCTGAACAAGGAGCGGATCGGCGAGTTCCTGGGGAAGAACACGGAGGAGACGAAGAAGATTTTGACGGAGTACATCCACACGTTCGACTTCACGAACATCTCGGTGCTGACGGCGCTGCGCATGTTCCTGGACACGTTCCGCCTGCCGGGCGAGGCGCAGCAGATCGACCGCATCATGGAGTCGTTCGCGACGTACGCGTACGAGCAGACGAAGGACCACGACATCCTGATCAACCCCGACGTGACCTACTGCTTCTGCTTCTCGGTGATCATGCTGAACACGGACCTGCACAACCCGAACATATCCTTGCCACCGTGTGAGGTGGCTTAACGGCAGATGAAGCCGGAGAGCCACATGCAGCTGAAGGACTTCATCAAGCTGAACAAGTCCTACGGCGCCATGAACAATGGCCGCGAGCTGGGCGAGGATTTCTTGGTGGAGGTGTACAAGAGCATCGCCAGCGAGCAGATCTTCACCAGCAACGGCGTGGGCGCCGCGGCGCGCGGTGAGGCGTAGACCAACGACGACCAGCTGCGCAACGAACAGTGGGTGAACGTGATGCGCCAGACACACGTGCCGCAGACGCAGCAGTTCATCGCGCACTCGCCCGAGTTCTTCAAGAACTGCCTGCACTGCAGCGCCGGGATGTACGACCGCGACATCTTCTCGATTGTGTGGGGCCCCGTCCTGGCGGCGGCGGGCGCGGTGCTGGAGGCGACGGAGGACACGAAGCTGCTGGAGTTCAGTCTGGACAGCTTCGTGATCCTGGCACACGTGGCGGCGTACTTCAACCTGACGGTGGGCGCGGGTGCGGGCGGTGAGGCGTAGAACGTGCTGGACAGCCTGATCTACTTCCTGATGCGGCTGAGCAACGTGATGGCGGAGTACGTGAACGAGAACGGCGACAACGACCCCGTGGAGCAGGTCATCGCGCTGGGCGAGCACCCCACCGCGCAGCTGTGCCTGGTCTCGCTCTGCGGCATCGTGCGCAAGCTGGGCAGCACGCTGGACAAGAGCTGGAACGAGGTGGTGGAGGCGCTGTGCCATCTGTACTTCCTGGGTCTGTTCCCCGTGGACGCGCTGACGCAGCCCAAGTTCCAGCTGCTGTCGACGAACGAGCGCGAGACGCTGGTGATATCCTTGCGAATGCGGGCAGGCGCCTTAACGCGCAGACGATGGTGGAGGGCATCATCGAGGAGAAGTACGCCAACCGGTCGGGGCTGCTGTCGCGGCTGTTCACGTGGAGTCCCGAAGAGGACACGGAGGAGCGGCACATCCAGATGGCGCCCATCAACCCCGCCATGTGGGTGGACTTCCAGAAGGCGTCGCGCAGGCTGGAGGAGAACAGGGCGAGTGCCTCCGCCAGTGGCGATGCTGCTGAAGAGGTGAATGAGGTGACAGGCGAGGTGACAGGCGAGGTGACAGGCAATGCAGACAATGCAGGTAATGCAGGTAATGCAGGCGAGGCAGACAATGCAGGCGATGCAAGTGACGAGGACAGCGAAGATAGTGAAGACAGTGAAGACAGCGAAACGAACGAGGAGGGTGTGGCGAATCCGTACGAGATGACGGCGCACGAGGCGACGAGCATCGAGAGCATGCTGGAGTGCGTCGACAAGTGCCGGCTGGACCTGCTCTTCGCTTCCTCGCAGGAGTGGGCCAACACCACGCTGCTCACCTTCATCGGCGCGGCGGTGCACCTCGCAGAGTCGCCCTACCGTAGCGGCGAGCGGCACGATTAAGCGTAGAGCTGCGGCAGCGGAAGAAGGACGAGGAGCACCGGCCCTCCGTAGTGGCGTGCATGTACTCGCGCGTGTTCGTGATCAAGCTGCTGACCGGCGTGGTGAAGGCCAACGCCAAGCGCGTGGAGGTGGCGCAGGAGCCGGTGCTGGCCTTCTTCTTCTCCGTCGTCGAACAGTGTCTCTTCCTCAACCTGGAGCTGCTCGCGCTCATCGAGAGCACCTTCGACCTCATCTACTTCTTCCTCTCCGCCGGCGTCACCGCGCCCGTGCACAAGCTACTCAGCGTCCTCGACGCTGTCACGCGCCTGCCCGTGGAGGTCTTCCAGCCGGTGGCCTCGGTGCTGGCGAGCGGGCTGACGGTGCTGGTGTCCGAGTACGGGACGATGCTGGGCGTGGTGGGCTGCTGGAAGACGGTGATCGAGATCATGAACCGGTGCATGAGCGCGCCGCACGCCATGAGGTGAGCGTGCTGGCGGCGTGTGAGGCGTAGTCGCTGCTACAAGAGTCTGGACCTGATGTTCGGCAAGGCCAACGCGGACGCGCTGCCGCCGTGCGCCGTGCAGCTGCTGGACACCACGCTGCAGTCGGTGGCCGTGACGCCGGACGTGTTCGCCACGCTGATGGAGGACGCGCTGGTGCTGAGCCGCAACTGCTGGCGTATCATCGCCCAGCACGAGGCTCTGCAGAGTGAGAAGAGTGAGAAGAGTGAGAAGAGTGTGGAAGAAAAGAGTGAGAAGAGTGAGAAGGAGGAGGCGACTGAGAAGGAAGAGGAGGCGCTGATTCGGGAGCTGTGGGTGCCGATCCTGCAGATGGTGTGCCGGTACTGTGACGTCGTGCAGAAGGACAACTGCGACAAGGTGCTGGATGTGCTGCGCGTGGGAACCGAGTGGCGGTGTGAGGCATAGGAGTTGGTGTGCAGCGACGGCGTGCTGGCCGTGCCTTCCGGACTGTTCTGCGAGTGCGTCATCAACGACGTGCTGCCCGGACTCAAGGGCGTGCTGTTGGTGTCCGCGGGAGTCGTGCAGTCTTCCCGCGGAAATGAAAAACCGCGGGTAACCCGAATTGTGGAGAGTGAGGTGCTGTCGAAGCTGGTGGCGCTGCTGAGGGACGTGCTGGAGCTGCGCTTCGACTCGCTGATCATCCTGGAGGGCTTTACCACCGTCTGGTCGATGGTGGGCTTGTAATCGTGATGTGACGAATAGAGCATGAGCATTCTGCAGTTCGTGCAGTCCGTGGCCGTGCCGCAGGGCGCGTTGCAGAAGGACAACCTGGCCACTGTTGCAGAGATTCTCCGATTTGCCGACCATTATTCGCTTTTCACTGTAAGCGCGCGATGTATGGATGAGGAATAGACCGAGGAGGGCCCTCGCACTTCGGAATTGTGGTCACAGACTGTGTCAGCCCTCAGCCGCATTGACGAGGCGATTCTGGTTGGGTTTTTAAGCACTGAAGAGGGAAACAAAGAGTAATGCTCTGTTTGTTGCTGATTGCAATGCGTGTTTTGGTTTGAGAGGAGCCCACGGAGCGCAACAATTTCAATAACTGAGTGCGTTTCAAAACGTGTGCGTGAGAAGAAAACCTTCAATTCATTGCGAATTGATTGACATCGTACTCGTCATGGCTCCCAGAAAGAAATCAAATAAGAAGGGAAATGCTTCGGACCCTTCCGTTCGGTCTTCATCCTCACTGCCTTCAAAGGGTGGTTCTATCTCACTAAGGAGTAACTGAATAGGTCCTGTTGCAGAAATCATAGCGAGAGTGGCCAAGGCTGGATTTGGTGTGAAGGAGGTTGAACACGTGTTCGACAAGCTCTGGAGCGAGGGACTCGACATCGACGATACGGAATTGGCCGTGAAATCCATCATATCTTTCTTGCGAGTTGTCCATCTTCTCCATGCTGAGTCTTAGGACAAGAAGGAGGAACAGCCGAATGCGATGCAAGGGGTTCCGAAGATGGATCCTCAGCCCGAAGAGAGCAGCGTGATTTCCTTGGAGAAGACCCTGCAAGAGGTGATTTCCCTTCCCAACGTTTCCGACGTCCTGACCGGACTGACTCGTTGGTACAACTCTTCGTCCAAGGAGGATGTGAGTGTCGTTTGTGCGGGTGATGGGTAGCAGCTGGTTCTATTGAACGGCTCCATCGTCCACGCGCTTTTCGTTCGAATGCTCCACATGAAAGACGTCGCTCTGCCCAAGGCTGATCTGGCGCAGTTCTTGCGAACCCTTTTCTTGATCCCTTCTGTTGGAAATGGCATGGCCGATGAGCCGTAGGACATCAGTACACAACTCGCGGATGCGTTTGTCGGTATTCACGATTATCTCGAAGATCTTCCCTGCAGCGAGGCAGACGCCCTCTCTCTCTTCGAGCAGTTCCTGAACCGAGTTGGGGTTCACGACGGCGCCTCCCACTCCACCGTGATTCAAATGGCGAATCTCACATCGTTGATCGGTATTGCCTCCGCACTCTTCTTACGCATAGAGGAGGCGAAGACTGCCATGACCAAGATCGAGGGCAGCGATCCCAAGAGCCAGTTCATGCGTCGCGACCTGCGCTTCAAGTGCGTGAAGCTGGGCTACGAGGCGTGCTCGCTGGCACCTGCGGTATCTGCGGAGGCCGTGGCGGAGGTGGCGCAGAGGCCTCGCGTGGCGGTGGAGGAGGTGCTGGTGGTGCCCGCCAACGCGGCGAGCGCGCAGGAGGAGAACGAGATGCTGACGCGCGAGCTGGAGGCGCTGGAGGCGAAGGGTGCGGCCGACACGCAGTCCGACATACAGGCCATGGGCGCGCTGCAGGCGTCCGTGGCGGAGCTGACGGCACGGCGGGCAGCGCTGCTGGCGGAGCTGGCGGGCGTGGAGAAGAAACTGGAGATGGAGGAGAAGAAGCTGACCGTTGTGCAGCAGCGCGTGGAGACGAGCCAGAAGCAGTGCGCGCAGAAGGCGGAGTCGCTGCGTGCGCAGCGTGATGTGAGTGAGTGGGCTGTGGCTGAGGCGTAGCGTGTGGAGCACGCGGCGCGGGCGGCGGAGGCCTGTCACGTGGTGAGTGAGCCCCTGGAGAAGGCGCAGGCGCGGTCGGCGGAGGAGCTGCGCGCGCTGGGCGAGTCGCTGAAGAGCGGGTTCGATGCGCGCAGCTTGCTGGAGGAAACGCGTGAGTACCTGGAGGAGGAGCTGGCGTGCGTGGGCTTCCTGGAGGCGCGCGTGCGCAAGAACAAGAAGGAGGCGGACGAGCTGGCGAGCGCGCTGGGCGCCGCACTGCAGCGGGCGGGCCAAGAGGAGAAGCTGCAGCAGCTGTCAGTGCTGCGGCGAGCCGTGGCGAACGACGTGGAGGCGACGGCGGCGTTGCGTCGGTTTGCGCAGGAGGTGGAGGCGCTGTGCTCGGCGATGCTGACGAAGGAGCTGGTGGAGGCGAACAAGGAGCTGATGACGGGTATCTACGTTCTGTTCTTCAAGCTGCACTTGAAGAAGACGCTTCCGGACGAGTTGTTCGAGATCATCCGCGCTCCCTTCCAGGATGCACTTCCGAAGCCAGCGCCGGCTCCCAAGGTGGTGAAGATGGAGAAGGTCGTTGAAAAGGAGGACAAAAAGGAAGAAGCGGCTCCTGTGAAGAAGGGCTTGAAGTGGGGCGTTGTGAAGATGCCGGAGGTGAAGGGGTTGGACGAGATTAACAAGGAGCTTGAATCCTCTCGAAAGTGGTCTGTTTGTTCTGCACTGCATTCAGCGTGGGGAGTGGAGGACATATGTCTCTTCTTAAGTACTCGCTTTGCACAACGCCAATGAACTACAGACAGATGTCAAAGAAACAGAGATATTCAAACAATGAGTTAGCTAGTATCGTCGTCAATAAATGGTGCAATCATCATCGGCAGGACGGCGATGGGGAGCGCCATGTGGAGGAGGGTAGTAGCTAGGGCCCGGAGGAGGCGGAGGATAGTAACCAGGACCCGGAGGAGGCGGAGGATAGTAACCAGGACCACCGGGAGGCGGAGGAGGATAACCGGGACCACCGGGAGGAGGAGGGGGATAACCAGGGCCGGGAGGAGGGGGAGGAGGATAGCCGGGACCACCGGGAGGGGGAGGGGGGTAACCAGGGCCACCACGAGGAGGCGGAGGGTAACCAGGGCCCGGAGGAGGCGGAGGAGGGTAACCCGGACCACCATGAGGTGGAGGAGGGTAACCAGGTCCAGGAGGAGGAGGATACATTTTGAAAGAGAACTTTTTTGAGAAGAGAGAAAAGAGCGTATTCCGAAGTCATTCTTCACCGAATTGGAAATCCATCTTGATGATTTACTTTATGCTCACGGTACGCACACATTTACGGGATAGAACAGTGGATATAGCGTGATTGTGTGTCAAGTGTGAATCATCGTTATTACCCCGTGTTGAAGTACGCAATGAAGATAGCTCGGATAGACCAACGCAAAACAACTCTATATGCGGCATTTCTCTAAACCGGTTTTGAAGTGTTATCCTTGTTTACACTACCAAAAGATGCACACTGCATAGTATAACACAGAAGATCATAGAACTGTCACCCTAACCACGACACTACAACAAACATATGCAAACAGGATAGCGCTTAGTAACGACCCCTGTTGCTACCAGGGGGAGGAGGCATACCAGGGCCCGGGGGAGGCGGAGGATAGTAGCCAGGACCACCACGAGGAGGCGGAGGATAGCCAGGACCGCCATGAGGAGGAGGGGGATAACCCGGGCCTCCGTGAGGAGGAGGAGGGCAACCGGGATGGCCATGAGGCGGATAGCCGGGACCCGGAGGAGGAGGCGGGTAGCCGGGATGGCCATGAGGAGGATAGCCGGGACATCCATAAGGAGGATAGCCAGGACCAGGAGGAGGAGGAGGGTAACCCGGACCACCATAGGGAGGAGGATAACCAGGACCGCCGTATGGGGGAGGTGGAGGAGGAACCATTGTTTACAAGTGAATATGTGAAAAGATGCAGGAGAATCGTTCCAGTGAATGAAACTCCCATTCTCTGTACTATCCTCGCTGAAGTCAGTGAGTCTGAAGCAACGATGCAGTCGAGAAGCCCACTGGATATCCTTCATGGAGTCGAAGAGGAGAAGGAGAATTGATGATCACCTAGACACCCACCTGTTACTGGTTCCACAGCTAGGAAAACGGATATACACAACAAAGGAATATAAATAGGAAGAAACAGCAATCACAAGTACATCACATTAGAAAGGGCGTCTGGGGCCGCCATGGGGAGGAGGAGGGAAGCCGGGTCCACCACGAGGAGGAGGAGGGTAACCGGGTCCACCACGAGGAGGAGGAGGGCAGCCAGGGCCACCATGGGGAGGAGGAGGGAAGCCGGGGTGGCCATGAGGAGGCGGAGGAGGAACCATTTTCACAGATCAAAGATAATTATGAAGATGCTTGTGTTGTGTTTTCATAAGAAACGCCCATGAAACTCCCATTGTGTTTTCTTTCTCCGAACACTTGATTAAACAGTGAATAATACCATTTGAGGTGCACCCTCCGCTTTTGATCTTGAAAAGGAGTGCATTAAAGGCGCCTCTTGGCGAAATAACGGAAATCAATACAGACAAGTGCAATGTGCAAACAAACACAGGAAGCAAACCTTTAATACGGATATCTAGGCGGAGGAGGGAAAGCACCCGGAGGAGGAGGATACTGGCCTGGAGGATACTGACCGGGAGGATACTGACCGGCAGGAGGAGGAGGAGGATAGTGACCCGGAGGAGGAGGAGGGTAATGGCCGGGAGGAGGAGGCGGGCACCTGGGAGCTATGCATCACGGACAGCACGCAGAATCACCGTCTTCCCATCGGATGACAATGTGCAGGAAGCCACGGTGCTGACCATCGCTGATCACCGGAAGATTTGTGTCCATATATCCGCCCACGGCAGCGACCTGGTTCAGATCCAGCATAGCAGTGCCGATCAGGGAGTCCTTGATCATATTCTTGTTCATACTACATATCACCCTCCACTATCGGCAGTACATTTTGAACGTAACACTTCCAGCCATGCCGCGGGCAGTCACACGGAACTCCTCTCTCCAAGCTATGTCGTCAGCGGAGTGCCCGATCCATACTGGCATTCGTTCCAGCGTTCTGCTTAACGGTGGTGTTTCTCACGACGTTGTCCGTTCTGATTTCCACGTAAGGATCCTGCTTTCCCAGGAACTCGGTCTCGCGGAGGTTGGTAGCCTCCATAACGGTAATGACGAGAGAGACCATTTGGATTCAAAATAATAATGAGCTCAAAGTCCAACGGTTTTCCGCACAGTCAACGAACCAGACACTCCAAAAGAAGGCCCGATTTTGGTGTCAATCAAGTCTTCTTCGTACGAAAGCGTACTAGACAGATAATTGGATGGTCCTCGAGGAATCGACAAATGTTCGTGGTTGGCTCCTGAAGAAAGGCAGCATGTCCATGACTTGGTATTCTCCGCATTTGGGGAGTGAAACACTAGGAAGAAGCGCTTTTTCGTGCTTCAAAACGACCAGATTGTGTATTACCGCAGTCTTCGCGACAATGTGCTTTCGGCGGTTGCTTGTGACATAGTAGAAACCCAGAGCCATTTTCCATCTTACGGAGCATTCGAAGGTTGTGGATTATGGCGTGAATGACGATTTCCACCAGTTCTCCTTATATGAGAACGAAAAACGTGTTTTGTGGCTTGCAGCGGAGGATAACAAGGTTTGCGCTTTACACAATCTCTGAGGGTAGGCGCGATACTGGATTTCTGTGATGCGAACGGAAATCGAGCGTTGCAAGTGCTCCGTGGACAAAGAAGAGCAGGAGAACGACGATTCGATTGGTAGCGGTGGGGATCGGAGAGTCATTCCCAGACTTCGTCCTCCCTCCTCTGGCCTGCACGAGCGAAGAAAGTAGCTGCCTTCGCGACAGCGTCGAGTCGTGCGTGATCCCATCCAACATGCAGGAAGTGACCTCTCCTCTGTCTCCTCACGCGCAGCTGTCCTACCTCCTCCACGCCTCCTCGCTCGACACAACCCTCGAAGCCAGCAGAGACGGCTGCCTCCTCTTCTCCATCAACTGGGCATGGACGCCTCCTCCTCCTCATTCGCAGAACAGCACCGCCAGTGTCCCGTACCGCATGCTCACGCTGTCCATTCCGATCGACATGGAGTACGTCTCGTACTTCCTCGTCGACTGCGACTGCGCGCGCAATCTGTGGGACCCCCTGTTTTTGTACGCCAAGGAGGTAGAGAGGATGGACCAGAACGACAGCATCCTGCAGCTGTTCTACAAGCCCATTCACATCCTCGATTACCCCTGGTGACCCCACTCCCCTTCCCTCATGCACAGCATTATCAAGAGTTCGCCACGTCGCTTCACCGTGTGGCGGCACTTCCAGTACGATGAGAAGGCCAACGCCTACTTCGTCTTCTTCTCCTCCACCTCCTGCTCCGCACTCACCCCCTCGCCCGTCTTCGTCGATGGTGAAATGCGTTTGTCTTCCCCCTCTCCTTCACCGCAGACGTTGGCTACCGCGTCGAGCCCGTCAACAGCGGCGTCACGCGCATCACCATGATCTACTCGCTCTACCCGGCGGGCCGCATGAGTCGCTACCAGTACTACATCGACTCCTTCCAGCGGTCCTACCTCATGGGCATGTCCGGGCTCGGCACCATGCTCAGTCAGATCCCCGAGTACCACGTCTTCAACCTCATCGAGCGCATCGTCAATAGCCTCCACGCCGACGCCACCACCGAGAAGGACTCCGCCTCTACTGTTTCTTCCGTTTCTGCAGCCATCTCAACCACCGTAACGTCTGGAGCGGTAGAGAGAGACGGGAGTGTATCAGGAGCGGCAGAGAGAGACGGGAGTGTATCAGGAGCGGCAGAGAGAGACGGGAGTGCTTCAGACCCATCGGACTCGTCGGATAATGAATCGGGGTCGCTGTCGGAGAAGGTGCTGCTGCCGCCGTACATCACCAACACTGTGGCGCACGCCTCCGAGTGCGACCTGATGGTGCGTGCTGGGTGCGGGCGTGACCCGTAGAGCCACTGCTGGGAGGAGGTGGACGGCACCATCTGGAAGGTGCGCAGCAAGGACTACCCCACCACCCACGTGAAGCTGCGGTCGCAGCCGAGCTTCTGCAAGCTGCTCTGCGTGGACATCTTCAAGTCGACGGCGCGCATCAGCCACATCGCCGCGCACCCCGAGAGCGCGCTGAGCAAGATCAAAACGCTATCGATGAAGGACACGCGGTGCATTCTGGTGATCAACCTGCAGATCGCCGGCAACATCAGCATCGTGTCCTATCTCGCCATTCCCCGGCTGCAGGAGCCGCAGGACGCTCAGGACGCGGTGGTAGCGGCGCTGTGCGAGCGGTTCCTGACGGGGACGAAGGAGTGGCGCGACGCGCGGATGAAGATGCTGCCGCACATCGAAGAGGGAGGCTTCCTGATCCGCAAGGCCGTGGGGACCACACCGTGCATCATCGGGACCAAGGGAGAGAGCGCGTACTTCTCTGTCGGCGATGAGGAGGGAGGTGATGTGTAGGGTGAAACGCCCATTCCGTACTTGGAGTGCGATTATGACATGGACGGCAGTACGATGTCGAGAAACCTGAGCAAGTACCTGTTCTCGGCGGACAGCATGGTGATTGAGCTGGCTTACGTGCTTCAGGGAGAAACTGAAGATGAGCTCCCGGAGCGCGTGCTTGGCGGATTCCGTTTTTACCACATGGACGTAACCAAAGCAAAACTGATATGACCTGTTTGTTTCATTCTTCTTCATGCTTCGCTCTCTCCCGCGGAGAGTGGCTGTATGGGGACGTGTGAAAAGGCTGCAGTGTGCTGTCAAGTCCTTTTCGGGTGAGAAACACTCCGTAAAGTGAAGAATAGCGGCAAGCAGTTATCTGCTTTCGGGGAACTACGGCTGCGGACTGACCACCGCCGTAGGATGCGTTCCTGTGAAAAGTGATTGGTAGGGGATTACGCGCATTCTGGACTTGCTGGAGTCTCATGTTGATCCGTCGTCGATTCTCATCGTCTCATATCCTTGATCCCATTCGTTCGGGCGATTTCTTCATCTCCACTAACCGCGATTATGAACGAGCGCGAATTCAGGAAGCAATTGATATGCATTTGCTTTATCGTTGGATGATCTGTAGACTTAGCCCCTTGGATTCGTATGAGGCGGATGTGAATGGATTGTCGTCGTTCCTCCGCGGAACTGCGATGAACTGTCCTGACCTCTTCAAGGGAGAGAGTTTCAAGCTCATCGGGGAAAGAGAGCTGCTCATCACCTTCGAGGCGAATCGTCCCTTCCTGATGTCGAACAGCAGCATGTTTGGCTCGAATGCGCAAACGACGCAGTCTATCCTCCGAAATATCCACATGCTCAAGTCGCGCGGTATTTCTCCCGCTGATTTCTCCAGCCGTCTCGCCTCCCTCTTTGCAAATGGCTGCGCCGAGGAGGACCAGTTCCTGTTCAAGAAGTACAAGGACTTTGAGACCATTTACGCCCTGTTTGACCAACTTCTGCAGGATCGCCACCTCCTGACGGTTAATGACCTGATGCTTCGTCTGTTGAACAGCCAAGATGTACTGAAGCTGTTGGCGAAGGCATTCTTCGAGATGGTCGGTGATGCGTAGCAATTCACTTCGGCGGTGGTCTTCAGCTGCGAAAACAACTCCTACGTGCAGAACCGACTGATTGCTTCCCTGCTGAGCTCTATGGACACTCCCTCCCTAATCACGCATCACATCTCCATCGTACTCCTCCTCCTCCTATTTCACTGTAGCCACGGCAGGACCGCTCAAACCCCGAGCACGTGTTCCAGTCCGCCTGTCCGGCCCTCAAAACTCTCTCCATCGAAGGCGGCTGCTGCGCGCAGAAATACATCGATTTTCTGGCATTCCGCTTCAACGACGCCTCCCACAAGCTGGTCTCCATGGACGAGGTGAAGAAATGGAAGGAGGGGCAGGTGAAACTCCCAGCGAAACCGTCCGTCCAGTCATGGGATGCTGTATTTGCTAACTCACAAACAACACACGCACCACAAACACCAACCACACCTTCAAATAGTGGGGGTGTGGGGGGTAAGACCTCACGGGACGTCATTCGGCTACGCGAGTGCTACCTCCCGATGGACGAGCAGCAGGCCGTGGTCGACACGATCAAGCGCCTCCTCTCCACGCCGTGTTCCGCCGTGCCACTCCCTGCGTTCCCGCCAAGTCTGGATGGTATCATCTCGCACACGACGTTCGCCAAGGCGCAGCAGCTTCTGACAGAGAACCGCGTGCTGAACCAACCCATGCAGCAGGTGATCGGCGTGTTCTTCAAGACGCAGGATGAGGTGGACCGTTTCGCGGCGCTGCTGGAGGCGGAAGGCATCGCCCACCAGACCAAGGAGCGGCAGCAGTCCGTGTTCGAGGGCGTGAACGTGCTGCGCGCGCTGTACGATCCGGAGTCGGCGCAGTGCAACTTTGCGGAGCTGCTGCAGCTGCCGTCGTTACATCTGCCCACCGCGACCATCACGCGACTGATCCGAAACGCCCATGACAAGAAGAGAGGGCTGTTTGCGGAAGTGAAGGAGGAGGCGGTGCAGGAGGACCTTCCCCGCGAGGAGCGTCAATCCCTCCAACTTCTCGTGCGCACCATTTCTTCCCTCCACGACTCCCTGCTCCTCTACCCCGGCTCCTACCTCCTCTATCAGTTCTACGCCCGGCTCCAAGAACTCCCCTTCCTCCTCGCGGACGCCTCGCGGCAATCCTCTCTCCTCCTCCTCCTCAACGAACTCCTCTACATCGAGGACGGCCGCTCGCCGCTGCTCGCCGCACCCAAAACCTCCTTCAACAAGCTGCACGACTACATCGAGTGCTGGCTCCTTCTCCGCCTCACCGCGTAGCCTGCTGCAGTACCTTCCACTGTACCCGTTCACCTCGCTCGCCGACCGGCTGAAGGCCGTGCAGGGACACCCGCTGCTGAAGCTGCTGCGCGCTGCCGATGTGGAGACGACGGCGACGGAGGCCACCGTGGAGGAGGGGGACAAGAATGTGGTCATCGTGGGGACATACAACGACATCGGTCCCAATTACTACACTGTACCTCCTTCCTCCCTTCTCCACAAATAGTCCCTATTCCTGCCGCAGATGAACGCCTCCCGGCTGCCCTCGCGTCGCGTGTATTCCTCCAGCATTCTTCCTCAGGCCCTGTTTCTCGACTCCGCCTCCATCCAACCGGTACACTCACCCTCACGGCTTCACCCGCAGTGGCAGCCGCTCTCGCCCGACTACACGTCCTTCCCGCTGCTGCTCTCGCGCGCTCTGGCGCCGCCCTTCCTCTCCTACACGCAGTTCACACAGAACACCACCACGCCCAGCCACCGCGCCGCCAAGCCCACGCCCTTCCTCACCGCCCTCCTCCACGGCCCCCGTTCTGCCATGCCAGCTACGCCAGTTGCACCACCCACACCACCACCAACAACAACAAGCACACTACCATACGACCTGTCGGTGCTGCAGGAGGAGGGCCGGTACCTGGTGAGCGTGAGCCGCATGAACAAGTACTTCCAATGCCCCTACGCCTTCTATCTCCAATACGTGCCCCCACCCACGCCCGCTCACGCCTAGCTGCTCGGCATCACGCCCGAGCCCTCCATCCACCTCGCCTTCGGCTCCGCCATGCACGGCTGCGTCGAGGACCTCGCTACCGTCGCCACGCCCGCCGCGCCTCACGCGTAGCTTCTCTACAACGAGGACAACAAGAGGGCCTTCGCCGACCGCATCGCCGTCACCCCCACGGATTCCAACGTGGCGGCCATCGTGAACAGCAGCTACAACCAGCCGGCCATCGAGGCGCTGTACGCGAAGTACGCGGAGGCGGGCGAGGCGGTGCGGCGCGACGACGTGCTGAAGGCGATCATGCGACACCACTGGCGCGGCGAGCTGTTCTCGCCGCCCGCGCTGGAGAAGGTCATGAAGCTGAGCTTCTACAACGGCGTGATGAACTACGCGCGCCGCGAGATCAAGCGGTTCTTCACGCGCAAGCGCGAGGTGCGGCCCGTAGCCGTGGAGTCCGCGTTCTGCGTGGACGGCGAGGCGGGAGAGGGGGAGGCGAAGAGAGCGTACCGACTGCGGGGCGTGTTCGACCGGATTGAAGGGTGATGGGAGGGAAGGGGAGTTATGGGTAGAAAGGAGGGAAAGGAGGGAATCGTGGATTACAAGTCGAACCCCTCTCGAAAGGAGCTGACGGAGAAGAGCTTCGCCTCGAGCGTGAAGACCTACTACGGCCTCCAAACCGCCTGGTGAGGGAGGATGCCTTCCCTTAGGTCTAGCTACGTGCTCGCCTTCGAGAAGATCTACAAGCACAAGCCCAACTTTGTAGCCGATGGGATTGGCGCTGAGGGGTAGATGCGCTTTGAGAACATCGAAAGCGGGATCCAGTACAAGGTGAATATCTCCGACGTGAACGTCGCCGCTGTGGATGACTCCGTCCTGCGTTTCATCAACGGTGTGGAAAGTGGGGATTTCTCTCACTGCAGGAGCGATTTCCAGTGCTCGCGGTGCGAGTTCAGGAAGATGTGCAAGAAGGGAGATGTGTGACGGTTCTAGTGGAGCAGTGTTTGATTTTGAAGAAACAGCGCAGTATAACCACATAACTCCAACCATGCGCTCCCATAATCTTACAATCGAATTAGGCACCAATGAGAATATTGTTGATAGGGATGTGAATCAGCTTCACGAAGTAGCCGACCAGACCCATGGCAACAAAACCAATCGCAGTGGCAGTGGCAGTCTGAGTGAACTCTACACGTCACTCCTCCCTAACACGCAAAACCCTTCTTATCAGGCTTCGTGCAGCGGTTGACGAGGAACTTGCTGTCTCTGATGAAGTCCTTCACGGGCTGAATAATATCACTCTCAATGGTCATTTCCTTGCTCTTGTTTATGAATTGTCCATCGCAAAGCCCAGAATCGGGTTTTGTCAGAATGCGTCCGAATCATTTTCCCTTTTCCTATTGCCGCCTGCTTTTGCGCGTCCTTTTGGGTCCCATATTCTCCCCCGTCAACGGTTTTCATTCTTCTCCCCTCCCTCCTCTTTGCAACAAACACATGCTTACTGAGATGCCACCTCTTCTTGGACACCGAAACGGGAGAGGACGGGCTCGAGGATTCCCATCAGATAGGCATCGCCCTTGATCCGCTCAATGAGTTCCTTCTTTTCCTCCTCCTTCTTCGCGGCCTCGTAGCACAGGAGTTGGATGTAGCAGAAGATGACCTCCTGCCACGTTCCCGTCTTCATCGTCTTCTTTACCACGTCCAGATACTTGAGAGCGTACTACGATTGAAGGCGGACGGCTGTCAGCACATCATAGCTCTTGGTGCGGTAGAACACGAGCGCGGACTCCGCGTTGTAGCGGAAGGCCTCGTCGTCGCTGACCCCCTTTCCCATCTGCTTGTACTCGCTCAGCACCGTTTTCACATTCTTCACGGCGCCCGCCTCCTCCAGCTCCTGTCCGAAGATGTAGGCCTGTTTCAGGATCTTCGCCACCTCTGGCCGCTTCAGCAAGTCTGCGCATAATCGCCCCGCATCACATCCACTCTCGCTCTTCTTCGCCATGCTCTCGACCGACGCGGCAGAGCCCACGAGAAGCTGGTAGCTACGCCTCATCCGCTCGGTCCGCACGCACTAGAGTCTGAACAGCAGGGCGTTGAACGAGGCGGGCGGCTCGTTGTTCGCCACGTAATCGAACACGCGGCACAGCGTCGTGCGACACTCCTTCTCCTCCGCCTCGCCGCGCGCACGCTCCACCTGCTCCTCACGCACCCTCTCCTCTCCCACGTAGTCCACAAACGACTGGATCGCCAGCGTCTCCCAGTTCTTGATCTCCGTCGCGTCCACGTGCACCGCGCGTTCGCCGTAGCGAGCCACTGCGGCAGAGTCGCCCTGCTCCAACGCGAGGCGCGTCTAGACGTCACCGCGCCCGGACAGGAGGACGTTCATACGATAGAGGGCGGTGAAGAGAGAGGGCAGGTCCTCGCGCTGCTGCGCGCCGCTGACGAACCACTCGGAGAAGCGCTACGCGTCAGGCCGCGGGCAGGAAGCGACGTCCATGGAGGCGCGCAGCAGGCGCAGCAGTGTGTTGCCGTAGCGCACGACCTCCGCGTGGCTGAGCGCCGTGGGCTGGTGCTGTGACGCGGTCGTGTACAGCGCGCAGTAGTAGAAGAAGTGGTAGAGGAGGCACGACGGGTCCAGATGCAGCAGCTGTCGTGAGACCTCGCCCCAGCGCCCACCTGCGTCGCCTTCTCCTCCGCGCTCTTTGCACTGCGCATCACCGCCAGCACGGCGTCCGCTTCCTCGCCCGCCGCCAGCGCGCGCAGCTCCTCCGTCGTCACCTCGCCGCGCAGCAGGCGCATCACGTCGCCGCTCGTGCGGAAGAAGCACGCCGTCCCGCCCAGCGCGCCGTCCGCCAGCTGACCCAGTCCGCACTCCTTCTGCTGCAGCGCCGTCGCCACGTGCTTCATCACGCGCGCCGTCGCCACCACCTTCTCCTCCTCCTCCTCCGTGCTCTGACTGGCCTGCTTGCTTTGCTTCATGGCGGCTTCGATCTGGTCGCACACGGTGACGACCTTGCCGTAGAGGTGCTGGCGGAGGAAGACGCGCGCGCTGAGCAGCAGCAGATGCGGGTCGTGGGACTGCAGCAGGCGGTGCGCGCATTGCAGCAGCAGCGTGGCGGAGCGCTCGGAGGCGGCGTTGCTGCGGGTAAGGCGACGGCGTGAGCGTACGAGAGGAGGATGAACAGCGCGGTGCTCTCGGGCAGGGAGGACGCCAGACAGCACATCTCCGCAAGCTAGGACTCACGCCGCCCTCCAGCGCTCACCTGCTCCGACATAGCGCTCTCGGCGTCGAAGCGGTAGTGCCAGTAGCCTGCAGATCAGTCCGCGCTCCCACGCCCACTCTCCAAGAACTTCAGCAGGATGTTGTCGGTGGACAGCCCGCGGCCCGCCTGCAGCACCGCCAGCGCCTCCTCCGCGCGGCCCTCGCGCATCAGCAGCAGCGCGTAGTAGCAGAAGGGAACCGCCACGTCGCCCTGCAGCAGCGAACGGTGGTGGCGCTGCAGTCCCAAACACTCCAGCAGCGCGCGCTCCTGCACCGCCGCGCGCGGGTCCAGCTGCGCCACAGCCAGCCACAGGCGCACCAGGTTGTTCACCTGCGCGGCGCGCGCCTCCTCCGGCCGGCTCGCCAGCAGACGGCGGATCAGATGGTGGACGCACGTCAGAATCACGGAGTCGCGGAAGGAGATCGTGGACTGCGAGGTGTTCGCAGCGGCGGACGGCACGGCGGAACCGACGTGGAAGCGAGAGGAGCTGTGGAGGGTAGTGGCAGCCTCGTCGCACACCAAATCCGCCCTATTTCTGACATGCGCCACCCACACCCAACCAGGTGTTTTCCGCGTCGGGTGCGAGGAGCAGGCGGTGCTGGTTCAGACGGAACAGCTGTTTCTGGTAGCGCTCCGCGTTCGCGTCTACGGGTCACTTCGCTGTGACACTTCCACCGTTCGTGTCCACAGCGATCACGTGCAGCAGACGCAGGATCACCGCCTTCAGCTCGAGCAGCGTCTGGCTGTAGGGAAGCAGCTACGCGTCACAGCGAACTCAGGGTCGCACCGCCTCGCCCTTGGCCGCCATCTGCAGCGCGGAGGCGGCCACGTCAGCAGCATAACAGAGCGCGCCCTGGCTGTACCTACGGTGGAGGAGGGACGAGAAGCCCACTCCTGCAGGGCCAGCGCATACAACAGACGCGCGTACTGGTAGAAGAGGATCTCGCCGTGGTACAGCGTGGCGGCGTCGGCGTCGCGCAGTCCGGGGAAGGCGGTCTCGACGAAGCGCAGCTCGTCCTCGTACTGCAGGGCCGAGTGGAGGATCTCCACCTTCAGCACCGCGCACTCCACGCCGAAGCGCTGCAGCTCCGAGTCGGTGGTGCGCACGCGTTCGGCGACCAGACCGCACTTCTCCTGGAGGAGGGCCAGCGCGCAGTTCATCACGCGCAGCGCGGATTTCAGTCTGCGGCTCACACCTCCGCTCTGTCCTCACTTCATGAGGGCGAAGTAGCACTCGCCCTCCGCCTTGTAGTACTTGCAGATGGCTTCCCAGGAGGTCAGTTCCACCACGCGGCGGTTGCTGTGGGCAAGGAGCTCCTCCTCGGAGTGGACGGCGCGCAACGTGGTGCAGAGGGAGATGAGCTTCTGGTAGGCGGCGCTGGACTGCTCGTACTGCTTCTAGGATGAAGAGGAGGCGACGAGGCGACGAGGAAGAAGAGGCAGCGCGCCTTGTTCAGGTGCACGAAGATGGAGAGCTCGTCGGAGATGTAGCTGGAAGAGGCCGCCTCGCACAGCGCGATGATCCCCGCGTAGTCGTTCTGCGCGTACAGCAGGCCGGACAGCGCCCGCAGCGCCGCGATGTTGAACGGCTGCAGCGACAGCACCAGGCGGTGGGTCCTACGGCTCAGCGCCGCTCGCCGCTCCCACTTCTGCGCACGCGCGGCGTCCTTCAGCGCGTGCTGGTACACGCCCGCCAGGCACAGCAGCAGCTGGATGTAGAACAGGCGTTGGTACGCGCGGGCCAGCAGCGTGGACGGGGGCTGCGCCGCGTACAGCGCGATGCCCGCCTTCAGCGCCTTCAATGCCTCCGCCGTGTGCTCCGCGTCGTCCTCGCGCAGTGCCACCATCGCCGTGAACAGACAGCCCACGAGCGAGTCGCCCAGCGGGCAGCGCGTCTGCAGCGCGGCGGCGATGGCCTCCGTGGTCTCCTGCGGCTGCTTTGAGAGCAGCGCTGCCAGCAGCCGCATCTCCAGAACGGTGGTGTCCGATGCCTCCTGCTCCGCGTCCTGCAGCAGCGAGAAGGCCTCAGCGGCGCGGTCGGCCACGATGCAGGCGGCGGCGGACATGACCCTCATCTCGTCGTCGCAGCCGCCCGGCGTCTTCAGCGCCTCCAGACTACCCTTCACGCCCCACAGTGCCGCTACGCCTCTTCCACCTGGCTCTGCGACGCCTGCGACAGCGCCAGCACGAAGCTGCACTGCAAGAGCGCCGCTTTCTCCTTCGTGCACTCCGCCGGGCACACGGCGAGGCCCTGCCCCAACGCCTCCTTCGCCGCCACGAAGTTGAACGCGTCCATCTGCAGACTGACTACGCCTCACGCCGCGCGCGCTGCCCAACACAGCTCCTGGTACACGGCGCTCTGCTCGCAGCTCTTGCTCAGCACCAGGCCCTGGTACAGCTCCACCACGCTCTTCGCATCACCCTCTGCCCACGCTCTCACGATGCCCTTCTTGGCGGCCACGCTCTTCGCGCAGCGCCGGCTGTACAGCTGGATGTACGGCGCGCTCTTGTGCTCCTCGCCCTGCGCGGCGTACGCGTCGGCGAGCGCCTCGCGCTGCAGCAGGGGCAGGAAGAAGCGGTCCGTGTGCGCCACGGCCAGCTGGCACTCCGCGAGGACGAAAGCGGCGGGCGTGTTGGACAGCAGCGCGTCGAAGGAGTGGAGGAAGGTGGGGCACTCCGTCTGTGGGTGAGCGGGCGTGGGCGAGACGACGTTGGTGGGGTTGGCGATGCAGGCGTGAATGATGTGGAGGTAGGCGCGTTGGACGAGCGCCAGACCGTCGTGGGAGCAGAGGCTGCGGCTGCTCGTCTCCTTCAGGGAGGAGAGGACGTCGTAGATGAGCTGGATGTCCTCCAGGGAGTCGCAGGAAATGAACTTCTGCGAGTGAGAGGAAGATGGGGCCATTACGAGATTCTCGCTGAGCTTTGCGATCGCACCACGCCGACTCTCTGCGGGAAGGTCCGGAAGAGAGAGGATTGTGCGCAGCGTGTTGATCACCTCCTTTTCGGCTCCCAACTATCAGTCATCACGAAACCGAATAGCGACGGTGTCGTACAGCTTCATCAGTTTTCTGTACTCTTTGAAAAGATCCGGAGAGTGCTCAACCTTCTTCATTTCCACGATCCGGTTTTGGTACTTCAAGGCCTCGCCCATTTGATTCTCCTTCCCGGACACTTCGACCATATAGCGCAGCGAGTTCAAATGGTTCGGGGATTGCTGCAAAACGGCCTGGAAGCACTCCTTTGCTTTGCTAATCTATTCATGATACGCTGAATGGATTGCATGCATTTTCCAGGTTGTAGAATGCAACGCCGTGCAGATACAGGATACTGGGACTGCCGTTTCCCTTCATTCGTTCCTAGTTGTGAAGATGAGGCAGAACACCTGCGATATCACAAGCATCGGCTGCCTTCTTGTACTCCTTGGCTTTGATCAGCTCGTTGATCTTCTAGCTGTGATTCTTTGAATAAGATAGTCACCTTCACAGCAGCAGAACTACTCATCCTTTTAGATTGAGGCAGAATGGAGGATGCCGGAAATAGGAGCTATTTTGCATAGCTGGGGAGAAATAGGGCGTACTTTTGCACAGTCAGCGAAGTCTATTCTCTTGAGTGTATTCGTGAAACTAGCATCCTTTTCAGAGAGACTTCCTTCTGTTGTTGAAAACCCTGCTTGGAGTTGCGAGCCATTCCTATCCTTCTCCAGACTGAAGCGATTCCATTACAGTTCAATTGGAGTTGCCTTTGATAGAAGAATGAAATGCATTACAGCCTCCCGCTGTCATCCTCTCAAACACCACTCCCTAACCCTTCTTTCCACTCTCTATCCAAATGTAACACTTTGGACAAACAAAACGCCACTCTTTCTTCCGCATTCTTGTTGGGAATGCTGATATCATACAAACGCCTTCCTGCTCGCATCCAACCCTCTCTATACAACCAGGCACGGACGATCGGCGGAAAGAGTGTAATCATCACGAGGACGGAAAAGGAGGTTGTGAAGATGAACATGAACCCTATCCATGAGGACTGTAGGGGTAAGGACCCTGTTTAACCCTAGTGGTGGTATTGCAGTCCATAAATGCATTGGATTATTGTGAATCACAAGACGGACGTATCCGTGTCATCCTTTCAAAGAGTTGCATCTCCATTGACGAGAATGGTGAAACGCACTTGATTCTTCCTATCTTTGACCTATAGAGCATCGATCCCACTTTCTGTGGATGCGAATCGCTGTTCCCTGTATCCCTTGTTCACGCAAGCCAATCAGAGTGAAAACGACTCTCTCCTTATCGTGTTTGGCGATCTGACGATTCTCTCCTTCCTCCTGCGTGATAAACAAGTGATTCCCGTGGATCCCATCTCTCTGCCCTTTCGGTGCAGTCTGGTCGATGTTTCGGGGGCAACGCTCTGTTCTCCGCTAGCGGACGGAACGGTGATGCTATGGGAATTGGAGGAGCGTCATTGGCGTTCCATCGGCGTGTTTGCGCTGAACACGCTCCGCATCACCGGCGTTAGCATCGCCTGCTACCCCACCATCGTTCTCAGTTCCTCTTCCCCTCTCCTCTGATCGCTAGCCACATGGGAGGGAAATGTGGTGGTTGAGGAGTGGTCCATCGCCGCGATCTCCGCCCAACGCCTCCTCTCCCTCCCCCACCACAAGTCCGATCTGAGCGCCGGAGGTGCCTTCCCGTCCGTTCCTTGTCCATAGACTGCTGCGGCTCCTTCGTGCAGTTTGACGCGTCTTCCGGCGTGTTCGTGATCTCCCGCGCCATCTCGCAGGAGCTCTTTCTCCTCGATGAAACGCTCTCCACGGTGCTGTTCTCTGCGCACTTCGACACCTTCTTCCGCGGACTGGTCGTCGCTTCCTCCTGCGTCTTCGCCTTCACCAACGACGGCGTGTTTTCCTTCTTCGTGCCCGCCGTGGAGTGGCTGAAGGCGTGTCCGCTGTGCTTGGACCACTTCGTGCTTGCTAGAGGGAGCGGTAATGGTTAGTGCAGCGCCGAAGCCAGTTCCTCGCTGAGTGACTGCAGAATGAAGCACGCAGCGCAGCAGTGCTTTGGAACACTGGAGGTGGAAGTGCACGCCAATCACCTGTGGTGGTGGGGATGTCAAGTGAGGCGTAGACGGATTGGGAGAGATGGCAGCTGGCGCGTGCTGTACCTCCGGAAGAGGGTGTTGGATGTGTGCTTGCTGAGCGATACGGAGATCATGCTCGCCAATGCAGCGGAGGTGTTTGTTGTGGATGTAGTGTCCCTGCAGAAGATTGCATCCTGTGAGTTGGATGGAAATCGGATCCACGAGTAACGGTGGCAGGGAGAATTCAGAGTAGGATGACGATCATTCAGCATGGCAGGAATGAAGTCTATCTGGTCTATGGATGGATGAACGAGCGGAGAGAAGCTGCGGTGTCGTTTCAGCGCGTTTGCTTTCACGATTCGGGAAATGAAGTAGAGAGTAGAACGAAAGGAAGGAGAGTGATGCGTAGTGGAGCTGATGCCTCCTCGAAATATCCCCAAGGAGAGTGGGGATGAGCTGAGGATTCTGGTGGATGTGAAAGACAACACACCCGTCTTTGAATAGTTGTGTACTCTACTGTTGTTTCTTCCATTCCTGTGCGTCTTCACAATCCCACCCCATCCCCCGTTTTGCGATCCGCGTTGTTGGGTTCCACGTTTCAAACCGACGCAATTCCGCCAAATCAAGCCCAGTTCCGATGAATATCGATGAAAACGACGCTACGAGCAGCGAGCCTGCCCAGAAGGATATGAAGAATGCAAGTCGTTCTCTCCATTGTTCATCTGTAGGGAGTTGATCCTTCTTGCATTCGCGTGATCTCGAAAAAGGTGGGCATTCTCCGAAACGCTAATTTTCAGGGTCTTTCTCATGTCTACTACTCCTCTGTTACCAAAACCAGCGGCATGCCTTCTCTTCGTGAGTTGTTCCGGTATTTCTCATCCAACCCAATGACGAGTAGCATCGGCCACGGACCCTCCAGCTCCCATACCATGGGTCCCTCCAATGCCGCCAAGATGTTCAAGAGTTTGTATGACGCCGAAGCCGACAATTACACTGTCATTTTATACGGCTCATTGGCCGCGACCGGAAAGGGTCACTTGACCGATGTGGCGATCGAGAACGAGCTGAAGCCGAAGAAGGTGACGTTCATCTGGAGACCCAACGAGA
>OIWT01000843.1_pt1 | contig 40520 bp, 28 predicted proteins | sample 1587701 | NCBI WGS metagenome assembly OIWT01 (sample SAMEA3888904, study PRJEB22519) | human gut metagenome | biome: human gut; feature: human-associated habitat; material: faeces | place: Denmark | collected 2009 | reverse complement strand
CCGACTGCGCGGACGTCGAGCACACGGTGCGCCCCGGCCGCCCGGAGGTCCGCCTCTTCCCGAACCGCGCCGTGCTGAACGACGTCGGCGTCTCGCCGGACGCGCTCGGCCTCATGCTGCGCGCGTCGCTCGCGGGCCTCACGCCGGCGACGTTCACGAAGGGCGACCGCTCCTACGACGTGCGCGTGCGCCTGAAGGGCGCGGACGGCGTCGAGCAGATCCCGGCGCTGAACTTCCCGGGGCCGGACGGCGTGCCGTTCGCGCTCGGCACGCTCGCGTCGGAACGGCGGCGGCTCCAGCGCGTGCAGATCGTCCGCAGCGACAAGCGCCGAGCCGTGACGGTCTACGGCAACGCGGCGGCGGGGCGCGGCCTCGGCCCGGCCATCGACGCGATGGAGCGGATCGCCGCGTCCAGGCTCGGGCCCGGCATGGACACGAAGCTCGGCGGCACCGCCGAGCTGATGGGCGAGACGGTGGAGGAGTTCAAGTCCGTCACCGTCATCGCCATCGCGCTCACCTATCTGCTGCTCGCGGCGGTGCTGGAGTCGTGGACGCAGCCGTTTATCATCCTCTTCACGATTCCGTTCTCGTACCTTGGCCTGTTCGCGGCGATCCGCCTTGCGGGCACGACGCTCTCGATCTTCGGGCTCCTCGCGGGCATCATGCTCGTCGGCGTCGTCGTGAACGCGGCGATCCTGCTGATGGACGAGCGGTCGAACCTCCTGAAGGCGGGCGTGCCGAACCGCGAGGCGGTGCGGCGGGCGGCGGCGACGCGGTTCAGGCCGATCCTGATGAGCTGCGTGGCGGCGCTCTTCGGCATGCTGCCGATGGCGTTTTCGGGCGGCTTCGGCGCGGAGCTGCGCCAGTCCATCGGCATCGGCTCGGTGGGCGGCATCCTCGTCTCGTCGCTCGTCTCTCTCTATTTCATCCCCTGCCTCTGCGCGGCCTTCGTCCGGCGGGACTGATTTTGTGGTATAATCGCGCCTATCTGTCATTCCTAAAGGAGCAAGCATGAACCGCATCATTCTCAATGAAACGTCGTACCACGGCGCGGGCGCCGTGACGGCCATCGTCACCGAACTCGCGAACCGCGGACTGAAGCGCCCCATCGTCTTCTCCGATCCGGACCTCCTCAAGTTCGGCGTCACGAAGAAGGTGACGGACCTCCTCGACAAGGCGAAGGTGCCGTACGCGCTCTACAGCGACATCAAGCCGAACCCCACGATCGAGAACGTGAAGAACGGCGTGAAGGCGTTCAAGAAGGCGAAGGCCGACTGCATCATCGCGATCGGCGGCGGCTCCTCGATGGACACGGCCAAGGGCGTGGGCATCATCGCCGCCAACCCGACGTTCGCGGACGTGCGCTCCCTGGAGGGCCTCTCCCCCACGACGAAGCCGTCGAAGCCGATCTTCGCCGTCCCCACGACGGCCGGCACGGCCGCCGAGGTGACGATCAACTACGTCATCACCGACGTCGAGAAGAAGCGCAAGTTCGTCTGCGTCGACCCGCACGACATCCCCGTCGTCGCGTTCGTCGACCCCGACATGATGGCGACGATGCCCAGGGGCCTCACGGCGTTCACGGGCATGGACGCGCTCACGCACGCGATCGAGGGCTACATCACGAAGGGCGCCTGCCCGATGACGGACATGCTGCACCTGGAGGCGATCCGCCTCATCTCCCGCCACCTGCGCGACGCCGTGGCGAACAAGCCGAGCGGCCGCGCGGGCATGGCCCTCGGCCAGTACATCGCCGGCATGGGCTTCTCGAACGTCGGTCTCGGCGTGGACCACTCGATGGCGCACGGCCTCTCCGCGCTCTACGACATGCCGCACGGCAAGGCGTGCGCGATCCTGCTGCCGACGGTCATGAAGTTCAACGCCCCGGCGACGGGCGCGCGCTACCGCGCCATCGCCACCGCGATGGGCGTGGCGGGCGTCGAGAAGATGACGCTCGCCCAGGCGCGCAAGGCGGCCGTCGCGGCGGTCGAGAAGCTCGCGAAGGACGTGGGCATCCCGCCGGACCTCAAGGGCGTCCTCAAGAAGGAGGACGTGCCGTTCCTCGCCGAGTCGGCCTACGCCGACGCCTGCCGCCCGGGCAACCCGCGCGACTGCGACGTGAAGGCCATCGCGAAGCTCTACACGTCGCTCCTGTAGGGCGCGGCTAGCGCAGGGTCAGGATCGTGCCGGCGCGGATGAGCCACAGGGCTTTTCCGCGCCGGCTGATTGTTGCGCCCCCCGCGCCGTCCATGCGCCACGCCGGCACGCCGAGCAGGTCGCCCGTCCAGTCCAGCACCTTGGCCTCGCCCTTCGGGAGCGGCCGGGGCGTGAAGCGGATCGTGCCGAGCGCGGCGTCGCCCGCCACGGAGAAGAGCGGGAAGTCGGCCGCGTTTCCGCCGGGCCACGTGCGCGTCCAGTCCACCGTGCCCGCCGTCTCCAGCGCGCCCAGCGCAAGGGGCGCCGCCGCGTGTTCGAGGCGCGTGCCGTCCGCCATCGCAAGCGCGGTCGCCGCGTCCGTGACGGGCGTCGCGGGCGTGCCGGCGAGCCAGTCGGGCGGCGTGGCGGCGCCGTCGCCCTTGCCGAGCCACTTCGCGCGCAGGTAGGCGAAGAGGTCGGCCTCCTCGTCGTCCGTGAGCGGCTGGGTCGTCACGATGAACTCGCCGATGTCGCCGAACCAGCAGCGGTTCCCGCCGTTGCCCTTGCCGTACCACTGGGGCCGCCCGTCCTCGCGGATGCGGGAGCCGAGGTGGACGAGGTCGATGTCGCAGGGTTCGGCGTGGTAGTCCTGCCCCTTGGCCCAGCGCGGCACGCGCGCCACGTCCGTCGCGTTCGTCTCGTAGGCGGCGAGGTAGCCGTTCGTGAGGCTGTGGAGCACGAAGAGGTAGGGTTCGCCCGTCGGGGGCGTCGCGAGGTTGATGTCCGTGTTGCCGAGGTCGATCCGGCCCGTCTTCGCGGTGTCCTCCGAGACGTGGAAGGCGCCGGACAGCACTTCGTCCGACTTGTCCGCCGTCACGCGCGCGAGGGCGAAGGGCCCCGACCACTTGCCGAAACCGCCCTCGGTCGCCGCTTCCGGCGTCGTCGCCCACGCCGTCCGCCGCGCGACGAGGTAGATGTTGATCGCGCGCGGCGCCACGCGGTTCGTGTAGCTCTCCAGCGCGAGGCAGGCGTTGCCGTCGAAGGCGAGGACGGCGCGGCCGTTGAGGCCGCCTTCCTTCAGCTCGGGGCCGCGCGGCACCACACCCGCGTCCGCCCGCGCGCTGAGGCGGAACGCGCCGCCCGCCGAACCCTTGTTGACGAGGTTCGTCACGCGGCCGTCCGCGTCGAGCGTCCGCGCGGCGGCGTCCGCCGCGTCCACCCACACGTCCACGCGCGAGGCGAGGCGGCCGGACGCGAGGGCGAGCGCGCCTTCCCGGACGTCCAGGGCGAGGCCGCCCGTCGCGGTGCCGCCGTAGCGGAGCGTGCCCGCGCCCTCCTTCACGATGCCGCGCGCCGTGCCGTCCGCCTGCGCGCCGTCCAAAACGAGGTCGGCCCGCGCGTCCGCCGGAACGGAGATCCGCATGGCGCCGGCCATCGGGCTGCCCTCTGGAAGGGGCTCCGCCGTCCCGAACCACTTGTTATGCAGATAGGCATTGATCGCGTCGCGCTCCGCGTCCGAGAGCCGCCGCGAGAAGACGAGCACTTCGCCGATCTCGCCGAAGTACATGCGGTTCCAACTGCTGAACACCTGCGGCGCGCCGTTGCGCAGGCGCCCGCCCACGCAGACGCGGTTGATCTGGCAGTTGTACGCGATGCCGCCCGTGGCCTGTATGATGTTGCCCGTCACGCACTGGGTGGCGTCCGGCATCCACAGGGCGGTGGAGGCCTTTTGGAGGTCCGCGTCGCGCCAGGAGTACGTGAGGTAGGGCTTCCCGATCTCGAAGCCCACGCCCGAGACCGTGAGGTCCTGCCCGCCGTAGGTCTTGAGGTAGTCGAGCGTCGTCTCGTCGCCGTGCTGGTAGGAGAGGCCGCCGTGGGTTTGGTTGTCGTCCTTTTCGTCATTGAAGGAGGTCGGATTACGCGCCGAGAGCGAGAGGGGGCCGCCCCAGCGGCCCTTGTTGCCGACGCCCTCCCAGCTCGTCCAGCGCGAGACGAGGAACACGCTCACCGCCGCGCCGGTGTTCGTGTAGGCCGCCGTCGTGAGGGCGTTCGTGCCGTTGAACGCAAGCGAGCCGAGCCCGTTGATGCCCCTCGCCACGAAGGTGGGGGCGGCGGCGTAGATGCCGTCATGGCCTTCGGTCGCCCGCGCGAACGTGCCGCCGAGCGTGCCGAGGTTTGGCACGGCCTCGATGCGCGCGCCGTCCGGCATGCGGATGCGCGCGGCGTCGAGCCAGAGTTCCGCCGAGGCGCAGAGCGCGCTCACCGTGTCGAACTTCGCCGTAAGGCGCGCCGTGTCGTCCAGCACGAGCCTGGCGGCGGGGGCCACGCGCACGGTGGCCTGCTCGCCGATCGTCACGCCGGGGCCGAATTCCGCCGTGCCGTTCCGCACGTCGAGCACGCCGGCGAGGGCGAGGGGCCTGAGGAAGCGGAGAGTTCCCTTCCCTTCCTTGACGAGGCCGCTTGTGAAGGGGGAATCCGCCGGCTGGCGGCCGGGGCAGATCATCGCGTCCACCTCGAACGTCGCGCCCGCCCGCACGTCGAACGTCGTGTCGAAGGGCGCGCCCGTCGCCGCGTTGTTGTGCCCCGCGTGGCAGGCGCGGGCCTCCAGGCGGGCGGGGCGCCCGCCGTTCGACGGCAGCACCGTGACCGTGCCGTTGAGGCCGAACCCTTTCCAGGGCGTGCCGCCCTCCAGGGGCACGTGGTCGCCCGTGAACTGCCCGTAGCCCGCGCGGAGCGTGCCGCCCCGCAGCGTGACGTCCCCGATGGGGAGGTGGGCGTTGGCATGGACGGTCTCGAAGGCCGCCCCCTCGTGGATCTCCAGAACGAGCGCGGGCTTCACGTTGTAGGAGGAAAAGGCGTCGCCCTTGAAGGCGCGGAGCGTTCCCTCGTGGACAATCCAGCGGGTTCCCGCCGCAAGCGAGGGGAACGTCGCGTCCATGCGCCAGAGGCCGCCGCCCGTCTTGACGAGGGTCTTGCCCGAGCACTTGAAGAAGGAGGGGTTGAACCCGAGGGTCACGCCCGTCGGGATGTCCAGCGTGGCGGCGCCGTCGAAGGTGATGGCCGCGCGTCCCTGCGAGAAGCTCGTCAGGATCCGCAGGCCGGCGCCGTCCGCCACCGTGGTGACGCCCGAGCCGAACGACGATTCGTCCGTCACGCTCACGAAGCCCTGGCGGATTTCGAGTTCGCCGTAGGCGGCGTTGATCCCGGCGGGCAGTTCGAGCGTGCCGTCGCCGGTCTTCACCACGCGCGTGCGGGAGGTGTCGAGGCCGGCGAGGAGCGGTGCGGAGGAGGTGCCCGTCACGGAAACGGTCTCGCCCGCCGGCACGTTCACCGCCACGGTGCCGCCGTTCAGCACGAGCCTGCCGTCCACGATCGGCTCGACCGGGGAGCCGGACGTGCTGTTCGCCACGGTGAGGTCCGCCGGAAGCGGCTCCGGCAGGGTCGCGCTCCCTTCGCCCGCAAGCGTGAGGGTGTGGGAGCCCTGCACGCGGAGGTCCGAGAGGTCGAGGTGGGCGCCGAGGGCCACCGTAAGCGTCACGTCGCCCGCCACGGTCACGGGGCCCGTGCCGAACGCATCCGTCGCGCCGACGGTCACCGAACCGCCCTCCAGGACGGTGCCGCCCGTCCATTCGCCGGGCTTCAGCAGGTAGAGGGCGCCCGCGCCGCGCTTGACGATGCGGCAGGGGACGCGCTTCGAGGCGCTCGCGTTCCAGCCGTCGCGCAGCGTGCCGTCGAGGATGAGCGTCGCGCCTGCGTCCACCGTGACGAGGCCGTTCGTGTAGATGTAGTGGCCCACGAAGCCCTTGTAGCCGACCAGCACGCGGCTGGGCGTCGCGGCGGCGTGGGCCGTGATGCCGCCGCAGAAGGCGGCGTCCGCCCATTGGCCGACCGCGCCGGACGTGCTCTTGAACGTACCGCCCGTCAGCTCCACGGGCCCGACGACGCCGTGCCCTCCGCCGTGGTGGTAGACGGCCCCCTCGCGCACGTCGAGCGTCACGTTCGTGTTGGCCGTGGCGTGTCCGCCCCAGAAGTCGCCGTCGCGGCACTGGAACATCCCCTCCTCCACGATGAAGCGGGTGCGTGCGGCGGCGGGCGTGCCGACTTTGCCCGTGTAGAACGTGCCGGGGCCGCGCTTGACGAGCGTGTGCCCCACGGCCCCCGCCACGAGCCGTGCGCCGTCGGCCTCCACCGTCTGGCCCGCCGCGACGCTCACGACGCCCGTACCGTCGAGCGTGTAGGTCTTCTTCAGGCTGTTCGCGGTCCCCGTGAGCGACTGCGTGAACGCGATGCCGCCCCCCTCCGTGAGGACGACGTTCCCCGCCGTCTGCCCGTCACCGTCCAGGTCGCTCTCGGCGGCAACCGTGACGAGTTCGCCCGCAATGGTGCGCACGCCATCCGTCACGGTATTCGACGCCAATACGGCCCCCGCCCACGCGGTGGCCAGAAGGCACAGTTTCGTCACGTTCACCATGTTTCCTCGTTTCCTTTTACGCCATGCAAAAAACGATGCATTTTACCAACCCGCATGAACGCCGTCAATGATAAATGTTGCAACTCATCCTTCTGCCGTAGGAGTTCGTGTGTTGGCTGCCTGTGTTGGCTGCCGTAGGAGTTCGTGTGTTGGGTTCGCGCATTCCGATCATGGATGCTTGTTTCTGTGGTTTTATACGCGGAGTGGTTTTATACGCGGACTTCACTTCGGAACGTCCCCTTTTTTCACGCATGCGCACACGGGCGGGCCGATGCGCGATTTCACCTCGGAGCGTTCCGAAGTGAAATCCCGCCCATCCCAACACCAACGCCGGGGCCCTCGTGCGTCAAGACCTACGTGGGGGCCTGGTCGGACACCCCGCGCCGGGGACGCCCCGCGTTGTACCGAGGGAAGAGGGGCCGCGCGATTTCACTTTGGAACGCTCCGAGGCGAAGTCCCGCTCATCCCCAAACCCACGGCGGGAACACGGTCGGATCACGCAGCGCACAGGGCGATGGTCGGTCCGTCGGTCGGAATCTATGGTAGGGGCCGACGTCCTCGGCGGCCCGCCCCCGGCGCGGAACGTCTGGCAGCCGGACCTGGTGCGTGAGGCCAGACGGGCGCGCGGGACGCGCGCCCCTACCAACGTCGGAGTCCTCGTGCGTCAAGACCGACGTGGGGGGCCTGGGAGGTCGCCCGCGCCGACACCCCGCACCGACACCCCGCGCCGAGGGCGGCGCGGGTACAGCGCGCGCCGGGCCGTGGCGGGGAGGGTGTAGGCTCATGCAGGATCCGGACGCGACCAGCGCGTCCCTCCCGAGTGCGTGCGATTTCACTTCGGAACGCGCCGAGGCGACAGCGTGCGAGCCCCAGGGGCCGTGGCGGCTCGATGGTTGACATCGCGCCGAACCGTCGGTCGCGCAGGTGCGCAACCTTCCCGGATACGGCGGAACGGGATGTCCTGCATGGGCGTCCATGACAACCCAACACCCGCCCCGATTTGACAGACCGCCCCGTTTTTGGCAGACTTTTGCACACAAGGAGAACGACATGAACAGACGCGAATTCCTGAAGATGGGTGCAAGTGCGTCGTCCGGCAGCGCCTCGACCTGTCGGGGATGCACTGGTCGCTCAAGGGCGCGGAGGCGCTTCTTCCGATAAGGGCGCTCTACAAGTCGGGGCGGCTCGACGAGTTCCACAACTGGCGCGTCAGGGGTCTGGAACAGGTCGCCTTTGATGCCGCGTGACGCCATCTACGGCCTGTCACTGCATAAATTCAGCGGGCCACCCCAGGCCCGCGCGAGGGACACGTCGAGAAACGCGCCGTTGCGGTTGGAGGGAACGGAAAAGAGGAACTTGCCGCGTTCGGTTCCGACCATGAGCCGGTGTTCGTGTCCCGTGAAGACGCCCACGAGGTTTGGGGTACCAAGGACGGCGTCGCGGAACGCGAAGGTGGAAGGGCTTTGGCGCGGGGCCCACGTCTCGCGGCGCTCGATGGTCGCGTAGGGGTCGCGGGCCGCGCCCCAGTCCGGGTTACCGCAGGTGAAGAGCCCCCATCCCGGCAGCCAGAGCGGGATGTGCATGAAGAGGACGGTGGGGTCGCCCTTGGCGGCCTCCGCCTTCCAGAATGCGAGCTGCGCCTCGGAGACGTGGTAGATCGAGTTGTCGATCGCCACGAACCGCACGCCCTTGACCACGCGCGACGACATGAAGGGGTCGCGCCCCCGGTAGAGCGGCGCGAGGCGCTTCGGCGCCCATTCGGCGCGCTGCGCCTCATCTGAGCCGGGGACGCCCTCGAAGTGCCAGTCGTGGTTGCCCGCCACGTAGTACCAGTCGAGCCCTGAGGCGCTGAGCTGCGCGGCGAGGTAGTCGACGTTGGCGAGCGTGGGGAAGCTGAGGTTGTCGCCCACGAGCAGCAGAAGGTCGGGGCGTTCGGCGCGGGCCTTCGCAAGCATCTTCTCGAAGGGTTCCCGAGGCGCCGGCCACTGGGCCATGCGCTTGTAAAAGTCCGCATAGGCGGCGTCGCGCGCGTCGTGGAAGGCGAAGTGCGTGTCGCCGATCACGAAGAGTCGCAGGTCGTGCGCGAGGGTGGGGACGGTGAGGCGCACCGCATTCGCCCCTCCGCCGGTGAGGGCGAAGGACGTTGCGCCGCGTGCGGCTCTCTCCGCGCGCCCGCCGGGCAGGGTACACCCCGCCGCCAATCCGGTCGTCGCCAATCCCGTCGCCGTTCCAAAGAATGTCCGCCTCGTAATGAGGGGGTGTCTCGTGATGCCCATGTCCCGATCTCCTTTCCTCTCTTCTCTGCTTGTCGTTTCTCTGTGTGTCGGTCTGTCGCCACACGCCTCGTCACATTCTACCATATCCACCCTCCATGCGGTGGAATTGTGGACCTGGCATGGGAAGGTCGTAACTCGGCTCGGCGCGCAATGTACCCGCGCCGCCCTCGGCGCGTGGCGTCCGAAAGCGACCCGTCAGAAACGGCCAAAAACTTCAGTCTGTGTTCGTTTTTTTTTTATTGTTTTGTCGAGTACATCCCCCGCTTATGCCAAGGGGTGATTCCATGTAGGATTTCACTTCGGAACGCTCCGAAGTGAAATCCTGCAAGTCAAGGGATTCATGGCTTGCCCCACAGCGCCACGCGCCGAGGGCGGCGCGGGTACATTGCGCGCCAAGCCAGACGTACCATACCTCGCCAGAACCATCCTCCGTGTCTCCGTACCTCCGCGTACTTCGTGTTAACCGGCCGGAGGCTCGTACAACCCGATACGTTCCGTCCCCATTCAAGCCCCCTGGCCCATTCAAAGCCTCCTGACCCAAGCTGGCCCCCCGATTTGACAGACCGCCCCGTTTTTGGCAGACTTTTGCACACAAGGAGAACGACATGAACAGACGCGAATTCCTGAAGATGGGTGCGGGTGCGGCGGTCGGAAGCGCCCTTGCGGGGTGCATGACGGCGAAGGCCGGGAAGGGGCCGGTGGCGCCGGAGGGCGACATCCGTGCGTTTCTGGTCCATCTCGGCCACAACATGTGGTGCGACTGGTATCCGGAGGGGTTCGACACCTCGAAGATTCCGGACGGCCTGCCCGACAGGGAGCTGATCTGCCGCGACGACATCTGGCGCAGGGTGGTCGACCACGTGGCGGCGAAGGGGCTCAATCAGCTCGTCGTCGATGTGGGCGAGGGCGTCGTCTTCCCGCGCCATCCCGAACTCGCCATCAAGGGCAGCTGGTCCGCCGGGAAGCTGGCCGCCGAGGTTGACCGCCTCCACGGGCTGGGGCTTGAGGTCATCCCGAAGCTCAACTTCTCCACGACGCACAGTGGCTGGATGAAGCACTACCGGCGCATGGTCGGCACGCCCGCCTACTACCGCGTCTGCGAGGACTGCCTGAGGGACGTCAGCGAGATCTTCGGTTCGCCGCGCCTCATCCACATCGGCTGCGACGAGGAGGACGGCGTGTGGCACGTCATGCAGTCGAAGAAGCGGCAGTACGTGGTCGTGCGGCGCGGCGAGGTCTGGAAACACGACTTCCTCCACCTCGTCCGCACGGTTGAGGGCCTGGGCGCGCGGGCCTGGGCGTGGAGCGACTACGGCTGGGAGGAGCCCGCGTTCATGGCGTGGTGCCCGAAGAGCGTGCTGCTCTCGAACTGGTACTACGACGAAGCCCACGGCGGCTTCGACCCGAAGACGAACAAGACGTCCGACCGCGTGCGCCTCCGCCAATACTGGCAGCTGGAGGAGGCCGGATACGATCAGGTCCCCTGCGGCACGAACTGGGTCGGCTGGAAACGCCAGAAGGAGAAGGTCGGGGCGGACGACGTGATCGGCAGCCTCGTCAAGACCTGTCGCGGCTGCATCTCGAAGGAACACCTCAAGGGCTTCCTCATGGCGCCGTGGGCCGCGTGCGACACCAAGGCGAACGAGGCGAAGCTCCTGAAGGGCGTCGACCTCCTCGCCGCCGCGCTTGCCTAGCCCCCGCGTCCCCCTCCACCTCCGGGCGGGCCTGCGCCCGCCAGTATGCTATACTACTCGCCATGAACAACGACAGCAACATCCGGCCGTGCGCGTGGGCGCTCATTCCGTTTCTCGTCTTCGCCGTCTTCTACGTGGGGCTTTCCGTGTGGGCGAACGACTTCTACAAGGTGCCGATGACGATTGCCTTCCTCATCGCCTCGGCGACGGCGCTCGTCTTCAACCGGCGCATGCCGTTGGAGCGGAAGGTGGACGTCTACGCGGCGGGGATGGGCGAGACGAACATCATGATGATGTGCCTCATCTTCATCCTCGCCGGCGCGTTCGCGAGCGTGGCGAAGGGGTCGGGGGCCGTGGACGCCGCCGTCACCCTCGCGCAGTCGATCGTGCCCGCGCGGCTGATGGTGGCGGGCGTGTTCCTCATCTCCTGCCTCATTTCCCTCGCGATCGGCACGTCGTGCGGGACGATCGCGGCGGTGAGCCCGATTGCGCTCGGATTCGCGGCGCCGCTCCAGCTCTCCCCCGCGCTCCTGCTGGGCGCCGTGGTGGGTGGGTCCATGTTCGGCGACAACCTCTCGATGATTTCCGATACGACGATCGCCGCGACGCGCACGCAGGGGGTGCGGATGAAGGACAAGTTCCTCGCGAACTCGCTCGTCGCCTCGCCCGCCGCCCTCGTGGCGCTCTTCGCCTATGCGATTGTCGGCGCGTCCGCCGGCTCGGTCGAGACGCCCGCCGTCACCTGGCAGCACTTCGTGCTTGTGCTGCCCTACGTCCTCATCCTCGTCCTCGCGCTCGTCGGGCTCAACGTGATGCTGCTCCTCTTCGCGGGGACGGTGCTGGCGGCCGCGATCGGCGTGGCGCTCGGGCGGTTCGACACGTTCGGCGCGCTCGACCTGCTCGGCAAGGGGACGCTCGGCATGAGCGAGACGCTGATCGTGGCGATCCTTGCGGGTGGCCTCTTCAAGACCATCCAGGCGAACGGCGGCATCCTCTGGCTGACCGAGAAGATCGCGAAGCTCGTGCGCGGCCCGCGCTCCTGCGAGTTCGGCATGGGGGTTCTGGTTGCGCTCGTCAACTGCTTCACGGCGAACAACACGGTGGCGATCGTCATCGCCGGCCCCATCGCGAAGGCGTGCTCGAACCGTTTCAAGGCCGATCCGATCCGCATGGCGTCCGTGCTGGACACGGTGTCCTGCATCGTGCAGGGCGTCATCCCCTACGGCGCGCAGATCCTGATCGCCATCGGCATCGCCAAGGGCGCCGAGGCGGCGGTGGGGTCGTTCGACCTGATCTCGTGCCTCTACTACCAGCCGCTCTTGGCGCTGGCGGTGCTGCTGTCGCTCGTCATCCGCCGCCGCACGGCGGAATGACCGCGCCGGGGGGCGGCGGCCTCACCAGCGCACGGGCTCGATGCCGTGTGCGCGCAGGTAGGCGTCGGCCTTGAGGAAGTGCCCGCAGCCGAAGAAGCCGCGGTAGGCGGAGAGCGGCGAGGGGTGGGCCGTTTCGAGGACGAGATGCCGGGCGCGGTCGATGACCGCGCCCTTGCGCTGGGCGTAGGAACCCCAGAGCATGAAGACGAGGTGTTCGCGGCGCGTGGCAAGCGCCTTCACGACGGCGTCCGTGAAGGTTTCCCAGCCGTGTCCCTGGTGGCTGCCGGCGTGTCCGGCCTCCACGGTGAGCGTGGCGTTCAGGAGGAGGACGCCCTGGTCGGCCCAGGCCGAGAGGTCGCCGTTCCGGGTGAGGAAAGTCGTCTTGTATTCGTCCTCCAGTTCCTTGTACATGTTGAAGAGCGAGGGCGGGACGGCGACGCCGGGCTGCACGGAGAAGCAGAGCCCGTGGGCCTGGTTGGGGCCGTGGTAGGGATCCTGCCCGAGGATGACGACCTTGACCTTGTCGAACGGCGTACGGTTGAACGCCTCGAAGATGAAGCGACCCGGCGGGTAGACGATGCCCTTTGCGTAGGCCGCGCGCACAAAGCGCGTCAGTTCCGCGAAATACGGGCTGTCGAACTGGTCCTGCAGCACCTGCCGCCACGATTCGTCGATTTTCACGTTCATGGGACCCCTAGTCTAGCATAATTCCCGCTCCCCCGCACCTGCACTTATGTGTGTGGGGTGGGAGGAGGGAGTGCGGACTTGACCTGTATCTTCCGAGTTTGCTACACTTGCGGTGCTTTCAGAAGGTGAGGGGTGTGCGGTGGTCGTGCGTTCGTTCCCTTCGGCGATGTGTCTTGTTTGTGGAAAGAGAAATGGACATGAAGGATAAATTCGGTTTCTTTGTTGTGTGGGCGCTCATTTGCTTCGTTTCTCCTTGTCCTGCCCGTACCTTTGAATTTAGGGCCGTTGGGACGAAGGGATCAAGCTCTGGAAGCAAGAATTGGTGGGGAATGACAGAAAAGGCAAAACGGGCGTTCTTTTCCGTTCGGATTGGAAGTGCCACCAAGTTTGACAGCCTAGAGACAATGGAACTGCGGGCTGCGACGATCTTCAGAAACGTCAAGACGAAGCAGGTTGCCGTAAATGACGTCACCTCGCTCGCCTTTGATCCGATCAATACGAGCCGGGCCATTCATTTCATGGTCGCGACGGGCACGGCTTTCGCCCGGACGGACAATTATTTCGTAGATGGCGCATTTGATCGGGGATGGCAGATGGCGGGGGGCGTGATTGAAGTCTGGCAGAACGGAAAGATGGTCAAGCATTGGTCAAACGTGGCGGGAAAGGGTGGGAAAATCACGTTGACGGACGAGGTGAAGCAACTGCGCGTCAATGCCGATGGCCGTCAAAGCACGGAATACGATGTGTTTGACAATCGAACGGAGATTTTCTCCGTTAATGCGAGGGGTGAAAAGGTCGATCTCGAAGAAGTCCTGGCTGAGTTTCGCGACAAGGGGGAAAGGGAACCCCAGGACAAGAAGGGCGTGAAAGGCAGGACGGATGCAGGCGCGACTGATTCGGACGAGGTGGTTGTCGAATCGTTTTGCGGTTATGTGTTTGGTTCTCGGAAACCGGTATCGGCACCGGCTTCGTATGTAAAAATGGCCAGGCCGTTTCGTCATTACGATGCAATCCGCCCTGTCTATGGAGCGCTTTCCGACAGATTGACGGCAGTACGTCTTCGGAGTCGGCAGAACTTTCCGTCGGAAGACGCACAGACGGAGGCAATCGTGGGTACCGTGGCCGTGTTGGAGAAAAAGTATGGCATTTCCTTTCGGAAACTGGATGGCGGCCTTGATGATTTCTATTATTACTTTTCCAACGAACATGTGAGCATGACGGTTCAACTGAGGAGTATTGAGGTCATTAACCGAGATGTCCAACGAAATGAGCGCCGGATATCCAAACAGCGCATTGAGGAATCAAAGAAAACGATCAACGGCTCCAATGAAGACGACAACGACGTATTGTGATACCTTGAACGCACATTCGTCACTATCGGTAGGGTTTATATCCTCAGCGGTAACCGTAGGGAGTTAGCCATAGGGAGTGAATGGGTACGGGATCCTGACATGAAAATGGGTATGGGCGATTTCGCATCGGAACGCTCCGAAATGAAATCGCGTGTACCGGGAACAGGAACGTCGTCTTCACCGGGAACATCGTTGGCGTTGGCCCAGAACCGTTCGGCCGATGGGGTACTGTGGGTAGGCCGATTGGAGGGAGGGGGCTGTGGGTAGAACGAGGTATCGAGAGAGGCGGGAACAGGGAGGAAACACCAAGAAGGACCCAAGGTTGGAGGAACGGGGAAAGGGCATGATTTCATGGCGGAGCGTTCCGAAGTGAAATCGCATGGGCGGAACGCCGTACCGCCCCGCAGACTACACCAGGCTTCGCAGAAGCCCGTCATGGGCAATCGTTTCCTGGGTCGTGGGTGCGAATGAAGCCGCCTTTGGCGGAAACATTTTGTCCATACGTCCTGGTTAGGCCTGACCTCTTAGATTTTTGACGTGGAATTGACATGAAACTGACACATTCGTTTCCGGGATTTGCTATTCTCTCCCTGCATGGAGACGGCGGACATGGTACACGAAGATTCGGTCCATTCCGAGTCGCAGAAACGTCCAGGAGAAAGGAATTGCCGATGAACGGCACGATTGCAGACTATCTGGCGAAACGCGGATACGGCGTAGAAAGGCGAAACGCCCCCTCGGCGAAGTACGGCGTGGCAGCGGATGGAACGTTGGAGGAACTGGCGGATGACGGGTGTTTCATCGACTGGTTCGGGCGGACGGTCCTGTGCGTCGACGACGACGCCTATCGCCGTGCGTTCTGGCGCGAGGTCTTCACGACGGGGCATACGATCGGGCCCCTTCCCCGCACGTGGAGGGGTGCCGTGCGGGAACTTGGTGGTTGTCCGTTCTACTGCAACGGCCTCGACATCTGGCTTGCGCTCTTCGTCGTGATGGGCGGAACCTTCCCGTTCTGGTTCCTCGCCCGCCTCCTCTCGCGCAGGATCGGCCGCTGGCGGCGCCCCTCCTACTATGCCCGCGAACGGGAGCGGCGGCATCGCCTGTCGGATGCGCGCCGCGCGGTCCGCGTCCGCCGGACGGTGAATCCCAGGCCCTCCCTTGACGAGATCCGGACGGCGCTTGCCCATGTCCGCGAAACGGCCACCCGGACGCGGACGCATGCCGGGGGCGCATTGCGACAGGGGGATTCCCATGCGTTGGCCGTCCTGCGGCTTGGGGCGCTTCTCGAAGACCTGGAGTGTTATGTCGACAACCACGCCTACGTCACGCGCGGCGTTCCGAGCGTACGTGGGCGCGCCCCCGGCATCAGGGGGCTGTTCGCCAACGAGGCGCCCGACCTACATGAACACTACAAGTTTGCCATGCGGTGCAAGTCCATTGCGAAGAAGTACCGCCAGGCCTGTGGATGCCTTGACCCCGTGCCGGTCGATGCGCTCCTGCCCCTTCGCGTGGGGGATTTCACGGCGGAACGCCCCGGCGTGGAACCGCACGGCCCGGAAACGGATGGGAGGACGGATGGGGGGAACGTGGACGTGGACACAGGACAGACGGTCTTCCCCGCCTATGCGTGCCTGCGGGATGCCTCCGCCCTCTCGGCCTGGATGCACGGGCATGGGAATACGGCCTATCTGAAGGAACGGGGGATGCATGCGGACCCGTGCTTCACGGAACGGCAGCTCCCGGGGCCGTCCGCCCGGAAGACCGCGGCGGAAATCCTCCTCTTCGGCAACGGCACGCTCATCGCGCTGGAGGCGGCGATCGCGTTGAAGATCGACCCTGCGTGCGTGGCGGAGGGGCCGAAACCGCATGCATGCGTGAGACGGCTTATGGGTGGGCGGCGTACCATTCGGCTACCGGAACGTGTGCGCCGTTGGTTCGCCTCCGGGAAGGGGAATCTGTCCAGGAAGTTGACCGCAGTGGAATCGGGGGCGGCGTAGCGCGATTTCGTCTGGGACGGTGCGAAGCGGAATGGACCGTTGGGACTGTCCGCGCGATTTCACGGCGGAACGCTCCGAAGTGAAATCCCCCGAAACGGAAAACGAAAGGGTCTTTAGACTAGAATGGGGATAGGCTGGAACGGATAGAAGGCTTGGGCGGAGGAACGGAAGTGCAGTGGAACTAGACGTAGACGGAATGGGAACGGAGAAGGGTGTCAATACTCGACGGAACGGCGGCGTTCCTTCTTCTCGGACTGGGCGTGCTTGTCGGCGAGCATGCGCTGTTTCTGGCGGCGGGAACGCCGTCTCTTCTGGCGGCGTTTCTTTTCGCGGGCCTGCTGCTCGGCGCTCTTGCGCCCCTGTTCCTTTTCCAGAATGCGTTCCGCGAGCATGCGGCGGGCGAGCCAGCGGTTGATTTCACGCGAACGGTTCTCGCCGCAGCGGACCTGGAGACCGGAGGGAGGGTGGAGGAGGCGCACGACGGACGAGGTTTTGTTCGTCTTCTGCCCGCCGGGTCCGCCGCCGAGGATGAAGGACTCCTCCAGGTCCTCCTCGTAGACGAAGGCCTCCGCCATCAGCGCCTTGATTTTGGCAATTGTCTCGGGGGTCATCATTCTGCTATACTCTCCTCATCATGAAAAAGGTTCTTGTTCCTCTTGCGGACGGTTTCGAGGACATCGAAGCGGTCTCGGTCATTGACGTACTCCGCCGCGGCGGGGTCGAGGTCGTGACGGCGGCCGTGGGCGACGGGCTCGATGTGCGGTCCGCGCATGGCATCCCGATGCGGGCGGAGCGGTGTCTTACGGATGTCCTTGAAAGCGAATACGACGCCATTATACTCCCTGGCGGCGGAGAAGGCACGCAGAATCTGAAGACCTGTCCGCCCCTGCTGGAACGGCTTCGCCGTCAGAAGGCGGAGGGGCGGTTCGTGTGCGCGATCTGCGCGGCGCCCACCGTGCTGGAAGCGGCGGGGGTTCTGGAGGACGAGGACGTCACGTGCTATCCCTCCTGCACGCCGGAGATGGGGCGCCCCGTCCAGCAGGTTCCGGTGGTTGCGGACGGCCTTGTGATCACGGGGCAGGGGCCGGGCGCCGCGACGCTTTTTTCGCTCGTCGTGCTGGCCCATCTTGAGGGGGAGCGCGCCGCGCACGCCGTCGCGAACGGCATGATCACGGAGTTCGCATGACGGGGATGGGGGGCGTCCTCCGCACGCTCGCGCTGCTGGGCCTTGCCGCCGCCGTGATCGTGGGCGGGCGCTTCCTGTGGAACCGGCGCCCGTGGCGTCCGGCCGTGGTGGTCAACGGACGGATCCTCTCGGTTGGCGAACTCGACCTTCGCGCGCGGGCGCTGCTGGACGACGCCCGGCGCAGCGGGAACCGCCTCGTGGCGCCGGACCGTGAGGAGGAGGCGTGGGGCTTCTGTCGCCGCCGGGCCGCAAAGATGTGGATCGTCAAGGAAGTGCTGCTGGCGGAAGCCCTTGCACGCGGCTATGTGGCGTCGCCGGCGGACGAAAAGGCGTCGCTCGCGCAGATCGCCGCGCGCCTCAAGGGGCGGCAGCTGACGCCGGAGCAGTTCTTCCGCGAGGGGCCCCTTTCCGAGGAGACCAAGCGCCGCGATTTCCGGGAAGGCGTGCTGATCGACAAGCTCACCGCCCGGGAGGTGCGCGACCGGATTACGGTCTCCGCGAAGGAGGTTGATGCCCGGTTGGCCGATCTGCGGCGGGCGGCGTCCGCACGGGCGAAGCCCGGTGTGTCGGCTTCGTCCCCGCCCACGCGGCGGCAGGCCCTCAATGCGCTGCGCGTGGAGCGGTTTCGCGCGGGATTCAGGAAATTCTTCGAAGACCTCTACGTCAAGGCTTCGGTCAAATGTCCGGCCTATCCGGACCTTGAGGCGCTGGACGGGATTTCACCTCGGAGGAAGACGGAATGAAGGTGCGTGCCTGGTTGACGTTTGCCCTGACGCTGGCCGCATGGATGGCCGTCGCGCAGAATCTCCTGCCGGATTCGGTTTTCACTGCGCGTGGCCGGCGGGGCTGCCTGCCGAAGGGGTGGCGGACGCACTGCGGGACGGGGGCGGACGCGGAGATTGACGTGTCCGTCGTGCGGGAAGGCCGCGCGGCCGTGCGGCTTGCCGCGAAGGAAGGGGGGACCCGTGCATGGAACATGGTTTCGCACGCCGTCCCCGGCGTCCAGGCGAAGACGCCCTACACGGTCAGCGCCTGGGTGAAGACGCAGACACTTGACCCCGAGGCTCTCGCCTACATCTCCCTCAATTGCTTTTCCGTCGCGAAGCGACTTGCCGCGAACGACTCCCCGGTGAAACTGAAGGGCACGAAGGACTGGACGCGCCTCGTCTTCACACTGCCCGAACTGCCACCGAGAACCTCCGAGGCGCGGTTTGTCTTCTGCCTCTACGGGGGTGGCACGGCGTGGTGTACGCAGCCCCAGGTGGAGGCGGGGACGCAGGCGACACCCTACGCGCCGACGCCCGAAGATGCCGCGCGTCTTGAACGGCGTGCGCGGCAGGAGGCCGCGGCCGCGGCGTGGCGGACGGCGCAGAACTTCGGCGAGGGAGATGTTCCGCGCGTGGCGGTGTTGGACCTCGGTTTCGGCGTGGGGACGAACGCATTCGGCTGCATGGGCGATCCGGCCGTCTTCGAACAGACCCTGGCGAAGCGCTACCGTGTGGCGCGCGTGACGGGCGACGAACTCTGCGATGCGGCGATCTTCAGCCGCGACACGTTTGACCTCCTCGTCGTCCCGACGGGCGCCGCGTTCCCGGCCGCCGCCGCCGGGCTGCTGGTGGACTACCTGGGCGAGGGTGGGAAATTGTTGACCTGCGGCGGCTACGCCTTCGACCAGCCCGTCGTGAAGCGCGGCGGCGCGTGGGTCTCGCCGAAGGCATACGCGGGGGCGGTTCCGGCGGGAACGGTGCCGCTCGCCCTGCCGCCGCCGACGGGGTGGAGCGTGGGCGCGGGCGGTGGCGGCACGACCGTGGTCGAGGGGGTGGCGGGGCCGCACGGCGCGGCGGGCGTGCGCATGGCGACGCCCGCGATGCTGCTCTGGAACACGGCCTCGGCGGCCCTGTCGCTGAAGGGACATTCGCTCGTCAGCTTCCTCGCGAAGGGCGATGCGGGGACGAAGGCGGGCTGGTTCGAGGTGCAGGAGCGCGACGGTTCGCGCTGGCGCGCCAGGCTGGATTTCACTTCGGAATGGTCCGAATTCCGTCTCACGCCGGCGCAGTTCACCTATTGGCCGGACAACGCGAGCGTGGGGCGCGGGCGGTCGGGCGACCACGTGAACTTCGCGGCCGTCACGCGCCTGAGCCTCGGCGTCGCGCTCGACATCGCCCCCGTGCAGACGCCGCAGGGGTTCGCCGTCTGCGCGCTCAAGGGCGGCGTCGACCCCCATGCCGCGGAACGCTGCCTCGGGATGCCGACGATCAACACGCGCACGGGCCGCATCCGCGATGCCATCCACCCGAATCCCGAACAGATCCAGCTCTTCGATCCCTGCGAGACGCTGCTGGACGTGGCGCGCACGGCGACGGATGCCGACATGGAGGGGATCCTGCCGTCGCTGGCATGGGAGGGCGCGATGGGCGGGCTTTCCGCGCGGGCGCAGCTCGGCGTGAACGGGCACGGGTTTGGTCCGAACCGATGCTGCTGGCGCCCGATCCTCGCCTGCCGGGCCGCCGACGGTTCCCTGCGGGGGTATGCGGGCGCGCTCGTCCATAATGATGCGGGGACGTTCGCGGGTTCGAGCTGGGCGTTCTTCGGCGTGGCGGACCGCGATCTCTTCCCGAAGGGGGATGGACGGGCGGACAAGCTGCTCACTGCCGTGGTTGAGGCGCTGCTCGGGGATCTCCATCTCTGCGAGACGACGCCCCGCTACTCCTGCTACCGGGTGGGCGAGACGGCGCAGCTGCGCACGCAGGTGGCGAACTGGGGGGCCGCCGCGCGGGATGTCATGGTGCGGTTCCGTCTGGCCGACGAGGCGGGGCGCGACGTCGCGCAGTGGACGCGGGCCGTGCGGGCGGCGCCCGGCGGCCTTACGCCCGTGGAAGTTGCGTGGACGGTTCCCGCCGCGGCGCCCGACTTCGTGGATTTCACGGCGGAACTGTCCGAATTGAAGTCGCCGGAGAAGGAGGGGGCGTCGACGGCATCGGTGTCCGGATCGTCCACGACGGGGGGGCGCATCCTGGACCGTGAGCGCGCCGCCCTTGTTGTCTGGACGCCCGCCGTCGTCGCGGCGGGTCCGAAGGTCCGGCGCGAGGGGCTGCGCCTCACGCTCGACGGCGCGTCGCGCTTCTTCGCGGGCGCGCAGACCTTCTGGGGGCAGCATGCGAGCGTGACGGCCCGCTCGCCGCGCCGCTTCCGGGACGACTTCCGGCAGATGCGGGCGTTCGGCATGCGCTGGACACGCTGTTTCCTGCCCTGCCGCACGGAGGCGGAGTTGCGCGACAGCGACGCCATTGTGCAGCTCGCGCAGAAGTACGGCCTCGTTCTCTACCATACGCCGAACCTCGCCAACACACCGTCCCGCGCGGAGCTGGACGAGGAGATCGCGCGGATGAAGCAGATCTGCACGCGCTACCGCGACGTTCCGGGCTTCGTGGTGGACATCTGCAACGAGCCGTCCCTCAAGATGGCGACGCCCGCGTTCGAGGCGGCGCTCGGCGAGAAGCCCAACTGGACGGGCAAGGCGGACGATCCGGCCGTCCTGCGCACCTTCACGAAGGCGACGGCGCTCCAGCGCCGCTGGGCGCGGGAACTCGCCGAGGTCGCGCGCGCGGCGCGCCCCGGCACGCTCCTCTCGGTCGGCTGGGGCCAGGGCTGGGCGGGCGGCGCGGCGACGAAGGACCCGCAGGTCGCCTCGCTCGACCTCGACTTCACGGATCGCCACTACTACGGCCCCTACGAAAACATGATGGGGCACGTGAAGGACATCGACCTGCGCGTGCTCGGCAAGCCCTTCCTCGTAGGCGAATGCGGCTCCAAGAACCACCCCACCTTCCAGAAGGAGGATCCGTGGGGGATGAAGGACGACGATGCGTTCTACTCGACGCGCTTCCGCTACCTCTATGCGCATGCGTTCGGCGGCGGCGCGACGGCACTCCTCTCCTGGCATTGGCGCGACCCGGTGGAGGGCCTGTTCCCGTGCGGACTCGTGCTGCCCTCGGGCATCCCGCGCCCGACGGCGTTCGTGGTGGAGAAGTTGGCGCGGACGTTCGGGAAGCTGGAGCTCGTTGACAACCCGCCGGACGTGGTCGTGCTGATGGACGAGCGGATGCGCCACACGACGGCGCGGGCGGCGGCGACGCAGGCGGCGTGGCGCGTCGACGACGCGCTCCTCTGGTGGGGGGCGAACTGGAGTTGCCTCACGTCGTCCCGCGAACGGGACATCCCCGCCTCGGTCAAACTCGTCATCCGCCCCGAGGGCCTAGACCCGGCGACGCTGCGCGCGGAGATCGGCGCGCGCCTGAAGGCGAGCGGGGCGTCCTTCACGCGGCGCGCGGGCGACCCCGTCACGCTGGAGACGTTCCGTGTGCCGGGGAAGGACGCAACGGGCTGGGTTTTCTGGAACGGCGGCACGGGGCCGGTCGAGGTTGAACGCGGCGGGTATCGCCTGGCGGTGGGCGCGTTGCGCGTCGGCTACCTCCAGGTCGCGGCGGATGGCGCGCTCCAGGTGAAGGAGGAACTGTGATGAAACGGCGCATGGGCTGGATTCTGGGTGCGGGGGCGTTCGTGGCCCTGGCGGCGGCGGGCGTGTGGGGCGTCCGGGCGTGGACGACGCAGCGGCAGGTCGAGCGGACCGTTGCCGCACGCAAGGCGTTCCTCGCGCGGTTCGGCATCGATTCGGACGGGCGGCAGGCGTTCATTGCCCTGCCGGCGCAGCTGCCGCACGCGCTGGGACCGGCCCAGCTGGGGGCGGACCTCTTCTGCGACCGCCGCCTCGGCCAGACCCCGCGCCGTGCCTGTGCCGCCTGCCACCGTCTGAACGAGGGCGGCGTGGACGGCGAACTACATGGTGGCGTCCTCACGCGCACGGTGATGAACGCCTCCTTCGCCTCGTTCTTCCTGCACGACGGTTCGCTCACGAACCAGCACGACCTCGTCGAGCGGATGCTTACGCGGCGGGAATTCGTGGGCGCACGGGACGTCCAGGCGATCGTGCGGCGGCTGGGGGCGGACGAGAGGATGCTCGCGCGCTTCCGCGCCAGCTACGAGACGGGCCTCACCACGACGAACCTGATCGACGCGCTCGTGCAGTACAACCGTACGCAGCTTTCGCCCCGTTCGGCCTTTGATCGGTATTGGGACGGCCAGGCCGACGCGCTGAACGCGGCGGAAAAGGCGGGCATGGAGATCTTCCGGCGGCGCAATTGCCTCGCGTGCCACGACGGGCCGGCGCTCGGCGGTCTGCGGGTCTCGGAGGGTCGGAAAGTTCCGTCCCTGCGGGGACTCGGCAGCCGGCATGTCTACCTGACGGACGGCTCGCGGACCGACCTCGGCGCCGTCCTGACTCTGATGCCACGGGGGGACCTGGAGGAGGCGGAACGCGCTGCGCTCGTTTCTTTCCTGAAATCGCTCTAAAATGTGAATTTACCCACTTGCGCTCCTCCTGCATCTTTGGTATATTATCTGCTCGTTTTGGAAAAACAAGGAAACAAACATTCATGCCGACCATCAATCAGCTGATTCGCAAGGGGCGTCGTCCCCTCGCCACGCATTCCAAGTCGCCCGCGCTGAAGGCCTGCCCGCAGCGCCGTGGTGTGTGTCTCGTCGTTAAGACGATGACCCCCAAGAAGCCGAACTCGGCTCTTCGTAAGGTTGCCCGTGTGCGCCTCACGACGGGTGTCGAAGTGACGGCCTACATCCCCGGTGAGGGCCACAACCTGCAGGAGCACAGCGTCGTGCTCGTCCGTGGTGGCCGTGTGAAGGACCTTCCTGGCGTTCGCTACCACATTGTGCGCGGCGTGCTCGACTCGCTCGGCGTGAACGGCCGCAACCGTAGCCGCTCCAAGTACGGCGTGAAGCACCAGAAGGAAGAGAAGAAGTAAGGGGTAGGTCATGTCCAGACGTTCCAAGAAGACTGAAAAGCGGATTTCCGTCGATCCCAAGTTCAATTCCGAGTTGATCGCCCACGTCATTCGCGTCATCATGAAGGATGGCAAGAAGACGACGGCCGAGAAGATCGTCTACGGCGCGGTCGAGAAGATTGCCGCCGAGGTTCAGAAGAACCCGGCGAAGTTCGAGAAGGGCGAGGGTGACCAAAAGGTTGCCGTCACCGAGCCGATCGAGATCATCTCCCAGGCGATCGAGAACATGAAGCCGAAAGTGGAGGTCAAGACCCGCCGCGTGGGCGGCACGACCTATCCGGTGCCAGTCGAGATCAACCCTGTCCGCCAGCTGTCGCTGGCGCTCCGCTGGATGACGACGTATGCGTCCGGCCGTCACGGCATGGGCATGCCCGCCGCCGTCGCCGCCGAGATCATCGATGCGTTCCAGGGCCAGGGCAATGTCATCAAGAAGCGCGATGACGTGCATAAGATGGCCGCCGCCAACAAGGCGTTTGCGCACTACGCGTGGTAAAGCTTCAATTGTTTTTCCAGAACGCGAAGGGGATCCGTCGAAAGGCGGATCCTCTTTCCGTTTTCCTAGAGGGTCGTGATTGACGGAACCAGCGGAAGGTCGCGCTTCTGCGCGACCGGGGGGACAGACGCGCGCGACCGGGCGGCTAGGCGAGTGCGAGCAGGACGACGACGGCCACGAGCAGCAGTCCGGAAACGAGCTTGATGGTCGGGGCGAAGCGGGGACTCCGCTCGAGGGCTGTCTTGAAGGCGTCTGCGGCGAGGATGATCGGCAGGTAGATGAAGGGGACGAACGCGCAGAAGAGAGTTCCGAGCAGCAGGATCTGGACGGCGGGTGGATGGGTGGAGGCGCGGGACGTGAAGTGGGGTAGGAACGCGAGGAAGAACATGATCGTGAGCGGGTTTCCCATCGACATCAGAATGCCGCGCGCAACGAGGCGGAGCCCGTGTTCGTGCGGACTCGCGAGGACGAATCCCTTCGGGGCGTGGAATCCGTTCCAGGCCTCGGCGAGGCAGCCGACGGCGAGATAGCCGATGTAGGCCATGCCCCCGTAGCGGATGGCGGACATGACGAGAGGATGAGCCTCCAGGAAGGCCGCCGCCCCCAGGGCCAGGAGGAGAATCCAGATCCAGCAGCCGACGACGAGCCCGGCCATGAGGCAGCAGGCGCGCCCCCGGCCATGTGAAAGCGCCGTCGAGATGGTACAGAGCAGATCCGGACCGGGTTTGATGATCAGGCCGATGCAGCCAATCAGGTAGGTCACCAGCGGACTCATGACGTACATTCTCCTGTGGAGGGATTTGGAAGTGGACAGTATAGCAAAATGGATAACACCGTCCATGCCTGGTTCGTGCGCGTGACTTCGACGCTCTACCGACCTCGACGATTTCAATGCGGACAATGGCGGAAATATGTGTCACCGCTGTATCTATAGGTTCTTACGCAGAAGATTCTCACGCCGAAACGACAATGGGGCCACTGTGGGTCGTTTGATGGGGGTGCTGTGGGTAGTCCGATGAGGAACTGTGAATAGAATGCAGGATCGGGAGAGACGGAAACCGAGAGGAAACGCCAGAAGAGACCTAATGCTGAAGGAAAGGGGATTTCATGGTGGAGCGTTCCGAAGTGAAATCGCATGGATGGAACGCCGTTTCCGTCAGAGGAGGCTTCAATTGAAGGGAGGTCTGCTGATATGTTCAGGAATTTATTATGTTCAAGGATTTATACCGTTATGCCGAGTCATGCCGTCGTTTGTGTTTGGTCTTCCCTTCCAGCCGCCCCGCAAACCATACCTGTCTTCGCAGAAGCCCGTCGCAGACGATCATTTCCAGGGGCGTGGGTGCGAATGAAACCACCTATGGCGGAAACATTCCATCTATACGTCCTGATTTGGCTTGACCTCTTAAATTTTTGACGTGGAATTGACATGAAACTGACACATTCGTTTTATGGATTTGCTATTCTTTCCCTGCATGGACACGACACGGCATGTGCCCCGTCTCCTTGGCCCATTCCGAATCGTAGAAGTGTTCAGGAGAAAGGAATTGTCTATGAACGGCCCAATTGCAGACTATTTGACGAAACGCGGATACAACGTCGAAAGGCAAAACGCCCTCTCGGCGAAGTACGGCATGGCACCGGATGGAACATTGGAGAATCTGGCGGATGATGCGTGTTTCATCGACTGGTTCGGGCGAACGGTTCTGTGTGTCGATGACGAGACCTATCGTCGTGCATTCTGGCGTGAGGTCTTTACGACGGGGCATACGATCGGTCCCCTTCCCCGGACGTGGAGAAGTGCCGTGCGGGAATTGAGTGGTTGTCCGTTTTACAGCAACGGTCTCGACATCTGGCTGGCGCTCTTCGTCGTAATGGGTGGAATCTTCCCGTTCTGGTTCCTCGCCCGCCTTCTTTCACGTAGGATCAACCGCTGGCGACGGCCCTCCTACTATGTTCGCGAACGGGAACGACGGCATCGCCTGTTGGATGCACGCCGCGCAATCCGAATTCGTCGGACGGTGAATCCCAAGCCCTCCCTTGACCAAATCCGGATGGCGCTTGCCCATGTCCGTGAAACGGCCACCCAGACACGGACGCATGCCAGGGATGCATTACGACGAGGAGATTCCCATGTATTGGCTGTTCTGCGCCTTGGGGCGCTTCTTGAAGACCTGGAGTGCTATGTTGACAACCATGCCTACGTCACACGTGGCATTCCGGGTGTACGTGGGCGTGCCCCCGGCATCAGGGGGCTGTTCGCCAATGAGGCACCCGATCTTCATGAGCATTACAAATATATTATGCGATGCAAGTCCATTGCGAAGAAGTACCGTCAGGCCTGTGGGTGTCTTGACCCCGTGCCGGTTGATGCTCTTTTGCCCCTGCGCGTGGAGGATTTCACGTCGGAACGCCCCAGCAGGGAACCGCATGGCCTTGAAACGGATGGGAGGAAGGTGAACGTGGACACAGGAAAGACGGCCTTCCCGGCCTATGCGTGCCTACGTGATGTCGCCGTCCTCTCGGCCTGGATGCACGGGCATGGGAACACGGCCTATCTGAAAGGACGGGGAATACACGCGGATATGCGCTTCACGGCACGGCAGCTCCTGGGGCCGTCCGCCCAGAAGTCCGCAACGGAAATCCTCCTCTTCGGCAATGGCACGCTCATTGCGCTGGAAGCGGCAATTGCGTTGAAGATCGATCCTTTGTGCGTGACGGGAGAAGCGGAGCCGCATGTATGCAGGAGAAGGCTTATGGGTGGGCGGCGTACCATCCGGTTGCCGGAACGTGTGCGCCATTGGTTCGCCTCCTGGAAGGGGAATCTGTCCAGGAAGGTGGTCGCGGTGAAATCGGGGGCGGCGTAACGCGATGCCGTTAGGAACGGTGCGAAGCGGAATAGACCATTGGACGGACCGCGCGATTTCACGACGGAACGCTCCGAGATGAAATCCCTTCCGCATATGCTGGTTTGTTTCGCAGCATGGCGAAGTCGCAACATGGCGAAGTCGAAACATCCCGATTCGAAACATCCCGATTCGCCGCGAAGGTGTGACAAGATTGAATGGGTCAGATCGCCACGAGGTGTGACATTGTGGCATGGACAGGGGCAGGGTTGGTGGGATTGGATGGATTGGCACGGTGTTTGCTACGTGTCTTGTGTCGATTGAAAAGCCGGTGTTGTAGAAAACCACCGCTTGGCGATTGACGGCAAACACTTAAACGACTGAAGGAAAACATTGAGAAGGAGAAACAAGACATGAACACGACACTGTATATGAATCCGCTGAACATCCTGGACGACCTCTTCGGCATGGACAACCGGGTCTTTCGGAACATGCGGGCGCGTGCGGCGGGGCGTTTCCCGCCCGTGAACGTCTACTTGGACGAGAATGCGATCCTGGTGGACGTTGAGCTGCCGGGACGCACGGCGAAGGACGTGGCGCTGACCCTGGAGGCGCAGGCGGTGGTGATTGCGGACCGTCCCGCGACGGTGGACGCGAACGGCAAGCCGGTCGAGGCGCCGACGCCGAAGTGGTCCCGTCGTCTGGATCTGCCCTTCCGCGTCGACGCGGACAAGGCGAATGCGAAGTTCGAGAACGGCGTGCTGCGCATCGAACTGCCGCGGGCCGTGTCCGAAAGCGTGCGCCATATTGCAATTGCGGAATAGGCGAGAATCGATTGAAACTGATACTAGAATGTGAAAGGAGATTTAAAATGAACGAAGAGAAGTATGTGGTTCCGACGGCGACAATGACCGAGCATCCCGAGGCCTACGAGCTGGTGTTCGAGATTCCGGGCGTCGGCAAGGGCGAGGCGGACCTCCATGTGGAGAATCGTTCGCTGATGCTGAAGACACATGCGCAATACCAGGCGCCGGCCGGGTTCAAGCCGGTGGCGACCGAGTTCGAGCGCGTGAACTACGCGGTCAGCGTGGATTTGCCGGAAACGGCCGATCCGTCCACGGTCACGGCCAAGTTGGAAAACGGCGTACTGCGCGTCGTTGTGCGCAAACGCCCCGAGACGCAGGCGCGCGTGATCGCGATTTCCTGATCGTCGATCACCTGACAGACATATATCCCGTAAGGGAGGACGAAAATATGGAGAGGACGGATCCTACGGGATCCGTCCTTTTTCGTTTTGTTCCTTCCGTCCTCATTTTTCCTTCCGTCCTCATTTGAGGATTGCGCGCGGGGGAAAAAATGGTAAACTTCGGGTTCAACTCCAACGATGACGAGGATGAAGAACGAATGGCATTTGGAAACGTGAGGGACATGGGGATCTGGGGCACGGCCCTCGCCGTGAGCGTGGCGCTGCACGTAGTCGTGCTGGGCGCGCTTCTGTGTACGCGCGGCTGCGGCCCAGGCGAGGCAGGGGGCGGCGCGCCGCCCCCGGACCTGCCGCCAGCGGCAGTGGCCGATGCGCCGCCGCCGCAGGCGGACGACGGGGCCGAGGCGCGGCAGGGGGCGACGGAACGTCCGGCGAAGGCGGAGGCGAAGCGTCCGGCGAAGACGCCGGAACGGACCGCCCCGAAGGCTGCGCCCGCCGCAGACGTCCCGGCCGGCTGGAAGACCTACAAGGTGCGGCCCGGCGATTCGCTCACGCGCATCGCACGCCAGTGCGGCTGCACGGTCCATGAGCTTGCGAGGGCGAACGGCCTTTCCCCGACGGCCAACCTCCGGCTTGGGCAGACGCTCAAGGTGAAGGACGCGCCGGCGGACTAGGCGAGGACGGCATCGGCGAATTTCGCGTCGAGCCGCTTGGGGCTGACGGGCTCGGCCGTGTGGAGCTCCTGCGCGAAGAGGGAGACGCGGTACTCTTCGAGAAGCCAGCGGATCTCCGTCAGGGCCGACGGGTCGAACTTCACCTTTGAGGTTCCCGTCGCCGCATCCACGTAGAGCTGCCAGTAGGGGGCGAGGCGGCTTTCCTTCGACAGGTCGCCTGCCGGGTTCGTGCGGGCGCGCTCGACGCGGAGGGCTGCGCCCTTCAGGTAGCGCGCGTAGTGCCGAAGGCGGGCAAGCGGGACGGTGCTCGGAAAGCCGCGGTAGAGGAGCCATGCAAGCTGCGTGCGCACGGAATCCGCCGTCTCGGCGGGCGTGCCGACCTCCTCCATGCGGTCGTCGAGCGTGGCGGCCGCGCTGAACGCCGCGCCGACGAGGCGCGTCATCTCCGAAAGGTTCTCGCCGAGTGCGCCGCGCAGGTCGCGGAGGCGGCGGTCGAATTCCACCGCGTCCCGCACGGGGGGCTGGTTGCGGACGAACGTCTCGCGCACGGCGCCGGCGAGGAGGTCCGCCGCGAGGCGGGCGTCGTCGTAGGCGAGCGTGTCGAGGTAGAGTTGCGCGGCGAGCGGCAGGGCCTTGCGGCGGAAGGGGGCGCGGACGGAGCCATCGAGGGCGAGCAGGTAGAGGCGCGTGACGCCGGCGGCGTGCGCGGCGGCGGCGGTGCGGGCGTCCGCGAAGAGGTGGAGCGACACGCCCTTGTCGCCGTCGTCGTGGAGCGCGGGGAAGTGTTCGAGCGCCCAGCCGGCGTGGGCGTCGGTCGTCTTCTCGGGGAGCGTGCCGAAGACCCAGGTCGTGGCGAGGGTGGGCGCGGGCGTCTGCTGGACGGAGGGGGCGTGGGCGGCGGCGGCGAGTCCGGCCTGGGAGAGGGCGTCGTCGAGGTCACGGGAGGCGGCGAGGACGCGGCCGGTGTGGTCGTCGCGGATGCGGAAGCGCACGCGCAGATGGGGCGGGAGGCGCACGCTGGCCCAGGCGTCGGGCGCGATGCGGATGCCCCACTGTTCGAGGACGGTGTGGCGCACGGCGTCGAGGAGGGGTTCGGAACCGGGGCGGAGGTGGGCGAGAAGCCCGGCGACGGTGTCGTCGAGCGGCTGGAGGACGCGGCGCTGGGCGGAGGGGAGGGAGGAGAGGAGGTAGGCGAGCTTCTCGGGCAGGGCGCCGGGTACGAGCCAGTCCGCCCGCCAGAGACGGAGCGCGGCGGCGTCGGAGGCGCGCACCGTACAGGTGATGCCGTCCTCGTCCGGTTCGTCGGGCGTGTTGCGGTAGGTGAGCGCCATCTTCGCGCCGCCGATCGTGAGCGTGTCGGGGAAGTCGGCGTCGGGGACGTCTTCGGCGGGCCACCAGTCGGCCTTCTTCAGGACGAAGCGGGGATCGCCGCCGCGCCGCAGCCACTTCACGAGCGCGGGCGCGGAGGCGACGTCGGGCGGGAGGACGGCGGCGAAGTGCGCGCAGAGGCGCTCTACGTCGAAAAGTTCGGGACGGCGGGCCTTCTCGGCGCGGCGGCGGAGGGCGTCGAGGAGGGCGTTGTTCGTGCGCACCTCCGGCGGCGGATGGGGGAAGTCGCCGTCGACGAGTCCACGCCGGATGAAGACCTCCCGCGCGAAGGGCAGATTGACGCGGCTGAAATCGCAGCGGCGGGCGGGGACGATGACGAGCCCGTAGAGGACGACCTGTTCGGTCGCGCGCACGAACCCGCTGGCTGCGTCCCATTCGGGGGAATGGTAGCTGTGCCGGCAGAGCGCGCCCGCGACGGGCTCGATCCATGCGGGGTCGAGCGCGGCCGCGTTGCGGGCGAAGAGGCGGGCGGTGTCGACGAGTTCGCCGGCCATGACCCAGGGCGGGACGGCGGGCTTCGCGGATTTCACTTCGGAACGGTGCGCGTTGACGACGGAGGGGCGCTCTTCGCGGACTTTGGGCCGTTTCGTGAGGACGGAGCCGGGGTGGAGGGCGAAGCGCAGGCCGTGGGCGCCGCGCCAGTCGCGTTCCTCGGAATCGTACCGGCCGATGCGGCCGAGCAGACCGGAGAGGAGGGCCTTGTGCAGACGGGCGGACCAGTCGTCGAAGGATTTGGGGTTGGGTGGCTGGGGGGCGAGGAGGTCGGGTGTGGAGGTCTCCTGGAAGGAGAGGCCGAGGCCCTTGGCGAGGTCGGCGAGCTGGTGCGCGAGGTCGCGCCATTCGCGCATCTTCGGGTAGGAGAGGTAGGTCTTCTTCGCGAGGGCGCGGGCCTTCGCCTGCGAAAGACCGTCGGTCTCGTGCCGCCACCAGGTCCAGAGCTTGAGCGTGCCGAGGAAGTCGGAGCCCGGCACGCGGAAGGGGGCGTGGGCCTGCGCGGCCTTCTCGCGTTCGTCGACGGGACGGCGGCGGGGGTCGTCACAGGCGAGGGCGGCGATGATTGGGATGGCGGAGGGGAGGACGGCGTTGTCCGCCGCCGCGAGCAGCATGCGTGCGAGGCGCGGCTCGACGGGGATGCGGGCGAGTTTGCGACCGATGTCGGTAAGGCGGGTACGGTCCGCCGCCCCGCCGTCCGCCGCGCGCCGGTCGTGGCAGATCGCGCCGAGTTCAAGCAGTTCGCGCAGTCCTTCGTGGATCATCGCGGGCTTGGGCGGATCGAGGAAGGGGAAGCGGGCGATGTCGCCGAGGCCGAGGTCGAGAAGGGCGAGGATGACGCCGGCGAGGGAGGAGCGCAGGACCTCAGGGGGCGTGTAGGCGTCGCGGGTGGCGAAGTCCTCCTCGGAGTAGAGTCGGATGCAGGTGCCGGGGCCAAGGCGGCCGCAGCGTCCGGCGCGCTGGCGGGCGGAGGCCTGGGAGATGGGCTCGATCTGGAGGCGCTGGACCTGCGTGCGGTGGATGTAGCGGGAGATGCGGGCGAGGCCGGAGTCGATGACGCAGCGGATGCCAGGGATTGTGACGGAGGTCTCGGCGACGTTCGTGGCGAGGATGATGCGGCGGCGGGGGGAGGGACGGAAGGCGCGCTGTTGTTCGGCGGCGGGGAGGGAGGCGAGGAGGGGGATGATGTCGTCCTGTTCCCGGAGGCGCGCAAGGGCGTCCGCCGTCTCGCGGATGTCGCGTTCGCCGGGGAGGAAGACGAGGATGTCGTCGGGAGGGGGGAGGGTGGCGACGGCGGCGGCGACGTCGCGGGGGAGGTCGCGTTCGTCGTCCGCGCGGGGCGGACGGTAGACGACGTCGATGGGGAAGAGGCGGCCGGGAACGGAGATGACGGGGGCGTTGCCGAAGAAACGCGAAAAGCGGTCTACGTCCAGCGTTGCGGAGGAGATGATCACCTTGAGGTCGTGGCGGCGGGCGAGGATGCGCTTGAGGATGCCGAGAAGGAAGTCGACGTTGAGGGAACGTTCGTGCGCCTCGTCGACGATGATGACATCCCAGGCGCGCAAAAGGGGGTTGGAACGGGTCTCGGCGAGCAGCACGCCGTCCGTCATGAACGTAATCTGCGTATCGCGGGAGACCTTGCGGGCGAAGCGGTGCCGGAAGCCGACGAGTCCGCCGACTTCGCCCTTCAGCTCGTGGGCGACGCGCGTCGCCATCGTGACGGCGGCGAGGCGGCGGGGCTGGGTGCAGGCGACGCGCGCATGGGGGCGCCCGTCGGCGAGCAGATGCTCCAGGGCCATCTTGGGAAGCTGGGTCGTCTTGCCGGAACCCGTGTCGCCGCAGACGACGAGGACGGGGTGGGCGCGCAGGGCGGCGAGGATGTCGTCGTGGTGCGTGGTGACGGGGAGTTCGGGCGGGTAGGTGAAGTCCATCCGCTTTGGGGCAGAGGCTTTCCCGGGAACGGAGATCTTTGAAAGGGCTGTCGGTAAAATGTCGTCCACGGCGGGGAATGGTAGCATGTCGCCGTCCTGGGCGCAAGCCCGCTTTCATGCCCGCTTTCATGCGGAAATCCCACTCTCACGCAGAAAGAGCGGACGAGGGGATTTCACTGCGGAACGTTCCGAAGTGAAATCCCGCGCACGTAGTAGACGGCGGCAGGGGAGGGCCGCGCACCCGCGCGGCCGGAGGAAACCGATTGCGGTCGGAGGAATCCGGTGGCGGTCGGAGAAATCCGGTGGGAAGGAATCCAGATAGAGGGGAATTCAGGTTGACGTGGAATCTGGGCGGACGCGCAGGAGCGTGTCCCTCCTGTGCATGTAGGTGCGCATTTCCTGACGGGTTGCAACTTGTTGCGACCGCGACCCCGCGATGTGGTATACTGTGCCGCTCCAAGGAAATCTCAGCCATGCTCTACCATCTTGCCCCCTATCTCGAAACGGTGTGGGGTCCGTTTCGGCTTCTGCGCTCCCATGTCCTCCTCGCGGCGGCGGGGACGCTGCTTGCGGCGTTCGCGGTCGTCTTCCTGCTGCCGAGGCTGTGGCGTTTCTCGCCGCATGACCACGGCAAGGCCATTCTCGGGTGGGACGGCATGGCGTCCGTCGGGAAGCCGACGGGGACGGGGTTGTGGGTGACGCTCATTCTGCTTCCGATCGTCCTTCTCGTGGTGCCGCTCTCGGTGCCGGCGCTCGGCATGATCTTCTGCCTCTACGTCGCGATGGCGTTCGGCTACCTCGACGACCGTGCCGCCGTGCCGTGGGGACAGCTCCGGAAGGGGCTTCTGGACGCCGTGGTGTGCCTCGGCGTGGCGCTGTTCGTGTGGGCGGCGCTGGAGGGGCGGGTGTGGCTGCCGTTCGTGAAGGGCGAGTGGACGATTCCGTGGTGGGCGTATGTGCCGACGATGGGGTTCCTCCTTTTCGTCGTCATGAACGCGACGAACTGCTCGGACGGCGTGGACGGCCTTGCGGGGTCGCTGACGGTCATTTCCCTCGTCGCGCTCGCGGTCTTCCTCTACGGACTGATCGGGTATCGTCCGATGGCGGACTACCTGCTCGTGCCGCACAACTACCTCGCGGTGCGCTGGTCGGTGCTGCTGATGACGGTGTCGGGGGGCTTCGCGGGGTACCTGTGGTGGAACGCCGAGCCGTCGAAGGCGCTGATGGGGGATGCGGGGTCGCGCTTCCTCGGCCTTCTCCTCGGGGCGGGCGTGCTCGTGACGGGCAACCCGTTGCTCCTCTTCGCGTTCGCGCCGGTCGTGCTGGTGAACGGCGGGGGCGGGCTTGTGAAGATCCTGCTGCTGCGGTTCTTCCGGAAGTGCGGGCTCGACGTGCGGCCGCCGTCGATGCTGGAGCCGGAGGAGCGGGCGCGGCGGAATCCCCTCGTCAAGGCAGTCCAGAGCATCCGCTTCCCGCTTCACGACCACTGCAAGAAGGAACTGAAGTGGTCCAATGCGCAGGTGCTCATGCGCTTCGTGCTCGTGCAGGCGTTCCTGATGCCGATCATCCTCATTCTGCTCGTCAAAATCCGCTAACGCATGAAGAAGAGGCTGATTTTTGCCGTTTTCGCCGTATTGGCGGGTGGCCTTGCGTACGCGCAGGAGGCGGTGTCCGCCGCCGCGCCGGCGCGGAAGCGGGCAGTGGAGATGCCGAAGGCGGTGCTGGGGGCGGACGGTTTCGTGGAGGTGGTGGCGGCGGACGTGCCGGGCGACCCGGTGGGGTTCCGTCTGCCCATCCTGCAGTTCACGACGCGCCTCGTGCGCGAGGTCGAGCGGGTCTACGGACTCTCCATGCCGCGTGGCGGGGTGGGGCTCTTGATCCACGCGCAGGACGGCACGACGAACGACGTGCGGGTCATCTCCCGGGCGGGACGGCGGGCGGGGGCGGCGATCACGCACGTGTGGCTGCCGTCGCCGGGGTTCTCGGATCTGGAGGCGCTGCGCTACGCGATCGTGAAGGCGTATTTCCTGGGGTGGATCGACCGAAACCGTCCGCAGGGCGTGACGGCGGCAGCGGCGATGCCGGGCTGGATGGTGCTGGGGGCCCTGCGGGGGCTCGACGGGGAGACGGTCCACGACGACAAGCGCGCGGTGCTGGCGATGTGGAGCGAGGCGCGTCTGCCCTTCTTCCCCGCCCTCTGCCGCAACCTGCGGGCGGGCACGGGGGAGGATGCGGCGCTCTGCGGGTATGTCGTCTCGTGGCTCAAGGAACGGAAGCTCTTCCGCAAGACGCTGGAGGGCTTCGCCGCCGGGCGGGCGTTCGAGGGGGCACGCCTCGCAGCGGACCTGACGGGCGAGACGGCGCCGGACGAACAGGACCGCGCGAGTGACGAACGCCTCGCCCGGCTTACGCGCGCGGTTCTCTCGCCGGGGCGGGCGAGCCAGTGGGATCTTAAGGTTTTCACCTCTCGTCTCTTGCTTTATCCCGCCGAATTTGATAAAAATATAGGCGCGAATGGCACATCCTGTACCTTCCGCGAGGCGATTGCGCGGGTGGCCGACCATCCGGCCCTCCGCGAGGCCGCCGCGCGCAAGGCCCGGGAGATGCCGTTTTGCACCATCGGACGCGGCACGGCCCTGGCCGAGGCGTCCGAAGCCTATCGCCTGTTCCTGACGGGCCTCGCGCGCGGGGATGCACCCGACGAGCTGGGGCGGCTGCTGGACGAGGCGGATGCGCAGTTGCAAGAGATCTTGGATGAAGATAGAAAAGACGATAACCGGTGACGTCGATCCGGACGTCCTCGACTACACGGTCGGGGACGACCCCGTCCTCGACATGGACCTTGTGCGCTGGGACTGCCTCGGGACGGCGGCCCACGTGACGATGCTTTCGGAGATGCCCGTCACCCCGCCCGTCGTGACGCAGGAGGAGGCCGCGCGCGTGCGCGCCGCGCTTGCGGACGTGGTGGCCGACCGCTTCTTCGTCGTGCGCGAGCAGGACCAGGATGTCCACATGGCCGTGGAGACGCGCCTGACGGAGACGCTGGGCGACCTCGGCAAGAAGATCCACACGGGCCGCAGCCGCAACGACCAGGTTGCGGTGGACGTGCGCCTCCACATCAAGGACCAGCTCCTGGGCCTCGAAGGGGAGCTGGCGGACCTCGCGGCGGCACTCGTCGACTTCGGCAAGGTCCACGACCGCGTGCCGATGGTGGGCCGCACGCACCTGCAGCCGGCGATGCCGAGCTCGGTCGGCGTGTGGGCGACGGGCCACGCGGAGATGATCCTCGACCAGACGGCGAACCTGGAGGCCGCCTACACGCTGAACGACGCCTGTCCGCTCGGCAGCGCGGCGGGGTACGGCGTGCCCCTGCCGCTCGACCGGCAGCGGACGAGCGACCTCCTGGGCTTCGCGCGGCCGCTCCACAACGTCTTCGGCGCCTCGATGGGGCGCGGCGAGGACGAGGCCGCCCTCCTCTCGGCGCTCGCGCAGCTGATGGCCGTCCTCTCGCGCCTCGCGGAGGACATGATCCTCTTCTCGATGCCGGAGTTCGGCTACTTCACCCTGCCGCGCGCGTACTGCACGGGCAGCTCGATCATGCCGCAGAAGTACAACCCCGACGTGCTGGAGCTCGTGCGCTCCAAGACCGCCCAGGTGCTCGGCCTCGCGACGGCGGCCCTCTCGATGCTCCACGCGATGCCCGGCGGGTACAACCGCGACCTGCAGGATTGCAAGGGCCTCTACATGAAGGGGCTTTCGATCACGCGCACGACCCTGCGCATCCTCGCGAAGTTCGTGCGCGGCCTGGGCATCGACGAGGCGAAGCTGCGCGCGGGGTTCATTCCCGGCGTGTTCGCGACGGACGTCGCGCTCCGGAAGGTCGCCGCCGGCACGCCCTGGCGCGAAGCCTACCACCAGGTGCGCGACAACCTGGAGGCGCTCGCGACGGAGGACCCGGACGCCGCCGTGGCGGCGAAGACGCACGCGGGCGCCACCGCCGGGCTCGACTATGCGCTCTATGCGGGGCGCGTGGCGGCGCTGCGGACATCGGTGGCCGCGCGCATGGAACAGTTTGAAGCAAAAATGAAGGAACTCCTCGGATGAATGAAACGGGTATGACGTTGGCGCAGGCGTGGAACTACGGTGGCCCCCTGATGTGGGTGCTTGCGGCCCTCTCGGTGGTCGCGCTCGCGATCGTGCTGTATCTCCTCTTCGCGCAGCGGCGCGAGGCGCTGACGCCGCGCACGCTCATGAGCGACGTCTTCAGCAAGCTGCAGGTGGGCGACCACGGCGAGGCGCGGCGCCTCTGCGAGCGGAGACCCTGCGCCTTTGCGGCGCTGGCGCTCGCGGCGCTCGATGCGGCGCGGGGCGCGGCGAAGGGGCAGCGGGTGGACGTGTCGCAGGCCGTCGAGACGGCGGGCGCGCACGTCGCGGAACAGCTCCAGGCGGCCGTCGACTGGCTGGCGGACATCGCGGCGATCGCGCCGCTCGTGGGGCTGCTCGGCACGGTGCTCGGCATGTTCCAGGCGTTCGGCGGCATCGCGAACGACATCGCGGCGAACGCGAAGCCCGTCGTCCTCGCCGCCGGCGTCTCGCAGGCCATCATCACGACGGTGTTCGGCCTCGTCATCTCCATCCCGTGCCTCGCGTGCCATGCGTTCCTGCGCCGCCGCACGGCGAAGCGCATCGCCGGGCTTGAGACGCTCGCGGTCATCCTGCAAAAGGCGTTCTGATGAACTTCCGCCGCACGATCCGCAGCCACGCCCCGGCGGTGCAGATGGCGTCCTTGATGGACGTCATCTTCCTGCTGCTGTGCTTCTTCGTGATCTCCAGCGTGTTCTCCCAGTGGGAGACCGAGGTCGCCATCGCCCTGCCCACCGCGAAGTCCGCGACGGTGCCGGGCCGCATGCCGGGGGAGATCATCCTGAACCTCAACGAGTCCGGCGACGTCTCCGTGAACGGCAACCGGCTGTCGCTGGAGGACGTGACGGCGCGCCTCACGCGCATCGCGAAGCTCTATCCGGGGCAGCCCGTCGTGATCCGCGCCGACAAGGCGGTCTCCTACGACAAGCTCATGGGGCTGATCGACGCCTGCCGCGCGGCCGACGTGTGGAATTTCTCCCTGGCAACCCAGGACGAGGAGAGGAAGAAATAGCATGAAGACCAGTCTTCTCGCGTGTCTCGCGGCCTTGTCTCTCGCGAGTCTGCCCGCCTTTGCGGCCTCGCACTGGAACGGGGGCCGCACGGTTCCCGTACACAAGCTCGCGCCGCGCGACGCGGAGGGCGAGAAGGTGTCCCCCTCCGGCCGCCTCCCGCGTCCGATCTCCCTTGCGCAGACGTGCGGGCAGTGCCACGACGTCGCCGCGATGCACCGGGGCAGCCACTTCCGCACGGGGTTGGACGCGGGCGACGCGCCGGCCTCCGTCACGGTCGAGCCGTGGTTCTGGGCGGACGAGGCGACGGGCACGGCGATTCCGCTTTCCCTCCACGGCCAGGCGGGCGCGCGGCGTCCGGGCGACGTGGGCCTCTCGTGCTGGGAATGGACGAAGCTCTTCGGTCGCCACTTCCCCGGCGGGGGCATCGCGTGCGACACGAATGCGCTCAACGAGGTCGCGGGTGCGCGCCAGCGCTGGTTCGTGACGGGCGCGCTCGGCCCCAACTGCCTCGCCTGCCACCAGCAGGAGGGCTACGATTCGAGCGAGTGGGCGCGGCAGGTGCTGCGCGAGAACTGGCAGGGCGCCGCGACGGCCGCCTCCGGGCTCGCCGCCGTGGGCGGCATGAACGAGCGGCTGGAGGCCACCTGGGCGGCGGCGGAGAATCCCGACGACCATCTCTTCAAGGTTCCCGAGACGACGGCCTACGACCCCGCGAAGTTCGACGAGAAGGGGCGCTGCGTCTTCAATGTGGGCAAACCGAAGAACGAGAACTGCCTGGCGTGCCACGGCGTGTCGCAGAAGGGGATGCCGTCCCACGCGATTTCGGGCGACGTGCATCTCCAGCGCGGGATGCGGTGCGTGGACTGCCACCAGAACGGGATGGACCACCGCGTGGCGACGAAGAGCTGCGCGTCCTGCCACGTGGAGAAGGACGGGGCGGGGCCGAAGCCCGTCCACGCCGGCATCCCGCTCGTCCACTTCCAGAAGCTCGCCTGCACGGTCTGCCACGCGGGCGTGACGGAGGGCGGCAGGCTCGCGCAGGTGCGCACGGCGCGCGCCAACCGCATCGGCGTCTACGGGCGCGCCCAGTGGGCGACGGACTGCCCGGTCATCCTCGAACCCGTCTTCGTGAAGAACGCGCAGGGCGTCGTGGAGCCCCGCCGCATGATGTGGCCGAGCGGTTTCCACCGCGTGGCCGAGGGCGGCGCGCTGAAGCCGGTTCCGCCCGTCGAGGCCGCCGCGCTCGCGGGCGAGGCGCTTACGGTCGTCGAACGGGTCACGGCGGCGCTGGAACTCCTGAAGGAGACGGACGGCCCCGTGGGCGTGACGACGCTGCGGGGCGACGGCGTGCCCGTCTACCGCACGCCCACGAACGACGTCCCCTACATCGCGGCGGAGGACCGCGCGCCGGGCGAGTTCCGCAATCTGCTCGCCACGCTCTTCAACGCGAAGGTCGGCGTGTCGAAGGAGAAGGTCGCCGCCTGCCGCGCGGGCAAGGTCTATACGATCGACGGCGCGGGCGGCGTGACGGCGTGCGAGGGCGTGGCGGCCCCGACGAACGCCTTCCCCGTCGGGACGCTTTCGGCGGATGGCACGGCGTTCGTGCCGATGCTCGACGCCTGGACACTTGAGCAGTACGCGAAGGTCAGGGACGCCGAGCAGCCCTTCACGGAGGAGATGGTGCGCCGGGCGCTTGTCCATGCGGGCAAGGGCGTGCGCTACGTCGCGGGCGGGCTCGTCTTCTCCCTCGGTGCGGACGGTGCGCTCGTCAAGACGCCGGGCGCACCCGAGGCGCAGCCGGTCTCCTGGCCGGTCGGGCACGACGTGCGCGCGGCGCGCCAGGCGCGCGGCGCGGCGCCGGCCAAGTGCGCGGCGTGCCACACCGCCGATTCGGCGTTCTTCCTCGGGAAGATCGCGCCGACGGGTCCGGTGCAGGAGGCTGCGGCGCCGTTTGTTTCCCAGGCCGAGCTGCTGGGGGTTGACGGCTTCTACTACGCGACGCTCGGGACGACGTTCGCGATGCGTCCGCTCTTCAAGGTGTTCCTCTGGACGGTGTTCGGTCTTCTCTGCCTCTTCGCGGCGGCGGCGGCGGCCGTGGCGCTGAACCGTCTGGGGCGGTGGATCTCGGACAACTCGGACGACTTCATCTGGGGCTTCGCGAAGTGGGTCGTCGACGTCGGCTTCGTCTGCTGCCTCGGCTACCTCGCCCTGTCGGGCGTCGTCGGCTGGCTGTGCGGGGCGATGACGGGCTGGTGGCTCGTCCTCCACATGGTCGCGGGCGGCGGCTTCGCGGCGGGCGTCGTCCTCATCGCGGGGATGCGCGCGGCGGAGCGCACGGAGCGGAATCTCTGGATGTCCCTCGCGTGGGCGTTCTGGACGCTCCTCGCGGCGGGGACGCTGTTCACGGCGGTGATGCCGATGATGACGGTGTTCGGCAGCCACGGCCAGGACGTCCTCCTCTGGAGCCACCGGTGCGTGGCGCTCGCCTTCGCGGCCGTGAGCGCGCTCGTGTGCGGCCTCTGCCTGAAGGGCGCAAGGCAGGGTACAAGGCGCTGACGTGAGGAAGTTCTCCCACAAGGCCATGGACACCGAGTTCTCGGTGTCCTTTGGCTTAAATGAGGACGAGGCGCTGTGCGGTGCCGCGGCCGCGGCCTGTTTCGCCCGGATCGACGGATTGGAGCTGCTGCTCACGCGCTTCAACGACACGAGCGACGTCGCGGTGATCCGGGGCCTCCCGGACGGCGGCATCGCGACGGTGGCGCGCGAGACGATGGATGTCCTCGTGGCGAGTGCGCGGGTCTGCGCCGCGACGGGCGGCGCGTTCGACCCGACGGTGGAGCGGCGGAACTTCGCGGAGCTGACGCTCGACGTGGAGCATGTGCGGGTCGGCGTGCGGAAGGGCCCCGTCGCGCTCGACTTCGGCGGCATCGGCAAGGGCTATGCGCTCGACGCCTGCGCGGAGATCCTCCGTTCCGAGCAGTTCGACCTCCATGACTGGCTTCTGGATGCCGGCTCCTCGACGCAGGTGATCGGCGGCGGACCCTGGGCGCTTGGCATTGGCGGGCGCTGGAAGGGGCGGACGCGGCAGGAGACGGTGCTGCGCCTTTCGGACGGCGCCCTTTCGGGAAGCGGGTTCGAGGTGCGCGGCGAGCACATCTTCGACGTGCGGCGGGGCGGCCCCGCCGTGCGGTGGGCGCAGAGCTGGAGCCGGGCCCGGACGGGCGCGGTGGCCGACGCGCTCTCGACGGCCG
>OIWT01000840.1_pt1 | contig 40584 bp, 33 predicted proteins | sample 1587701 | NCBI WGS metagenome assembly OIWT01 (sample SAMEA3888904, study PRJEB22519) | human gut metagenome | biome: human gut; feature: human-associated habitat; material: faeces | place: Denmark | collected 2009 | reverse complement strand
CTTTGAAAAGGTCGACCAAACTTTTATAATTGTTTGGTAAATCATTTCGCTAAACAATAATTTATCTAAATGAATATTATTTTCAAAACTGAAAATAATAATATCGGTGATGAAAAATGTATAAGGATATGCCGTTAGGCTTTGTAAATGCACTTGCAAAAAATGAAAGTGCAATGCAAAGATTTGCTCAAATGGAAAAAGACGAAAAAGAAATAGTGCTTGAAAAAGCGCACAATGTTTCATCCAAACAGGAAATGCAAAACCTCATCAACAGCATAGGCTCATAACTAAAGACGGTCTTTCGACCGCCTTTTTTCTTTAAAATAATTTATAAATTTGAACTGTTATCAAAGCGTTTTCGTAAAAGTTTTAAAGCCTTGGTTTCAATTCTGCTTACATACGAACGGGAAATATTCAGTTTCTGTGCAATCTTTTTCTGCGTAAGCGGCTCGCTCCCGTCAAGTCCGTAGCGCATAACAATTATCATTTTTTCCCTTGGTGAAAGTTCTTCGTTAATAAACTGACTGAGCTTTTTACTGTTGAGTTGAAAATCAATCTGCTCAAGTATATTGTCATCAACCGCCATTATATCAAGCAAAGTCAGCGGATTTCCGTCCTTATCGCTGTCAATCGCTTCGTTGAGTGAAATATCCTGCGCCGTCTTTTTAGCATTACGGAAATGCATTAATATTTCATTCTCGATACATCGTGACGCATAACTTGAAAGCTTAATTTTTTTGCTTATGTCATAGGTATTTATCGCTTTTATAAGTCCGATAGTGCCGATTGACACAAGATCATCTTGTTCACTCTGATTGCCGTAATATTTTTTTATAATGTGTGCCACAAGCCTTAAATTATGTTCAACAAGAATATTTCTCGCCTCTATATCCCCTTTTGCACTCCGCACAAGATACTCGTGCTCCTCTTTTTCGGAAAGAGGTTTTGGAAAAGAGCCGTTTCCGCAGATATGAAGAATAAAAAAGCAAAGGTACTGCCCCAGAAAATTAATTAATTCAATCAAAAAATCACCCCTGACAATGCTTATAATCGGATTTATACCTAATTATAAGTATTCAGTCAGGAGTGAGATTTTGCTTGTACCCACCTAAATATCGTAAGAAATAATTTTTTTATTCTTAATTACAATTTCTTTGTTGCAAATTTCTTTTGCCGCCATTTTATGAGAAATCAAAATACAAGTTTTATCTTTGAGTGTTTTAAGATTTTTAAGCAGTTGAACTTCTGTTTCGGCGTCAAGTGCCGAGGTTGCCTCATCAAAAATAATAATCGGAGAATTACAGTAAACCGCTCTCGCAATCGCAATTCTTTGTATCTGACCCTCCGACAAGCCCTTTCCGTTCTCACCCACGACAGTATCAAGCCCATTTGGCAATCTGTTTATAAAATCATAAGCGCAGGCAATTTTAGCAGACTCAATAATTCTTTCGTCATCGGGATTATTCGACACAAATGCAATGTTATCTCTGATTGTACCCGAAAGCAGAAAATTACCTTGCGGTACATACGAAAACATACATCTTATATTTTTATCGACAAACACATTTTCTCCGTTTGAAAGTGAAAGATAAATCTCGCCTTTATCGGGTGAAATTACATTAAGCAAAAGCTTTGTAAGCGTACTTTTGCCTATTCCCGAAATTCCCGCGAGCAATGCAAAATCACCTTTTTTTAGCACAAGACTTGTATTTTCAAGCACATTTTCCCTGCCGTAGCTGAAAGTAATATTATCAAAAACTATTTTTTCTGTCTTATCATACAGCTTTTCGGTATCGATTGCAGAATTATTTACCACATCTTCATTATCGAGATTTTCAATATCCATAAGTCGCTCCGCACTTGCAAGAGCAGAATAATATGACGGCAAAATACTGCTGATACCACGAACAGGGCCTTGAATTTGCGACACAAGCGCAAGCATAGAAGTCAATACACCGTATGTAATGGTATGGTCGCTGATTGCAAAAGCACCCCAAATTAAAGCATACATATATCCGAGGGCAAATATAAAAGAAAATCCGGTTGTGGCAACTATAGAGATATAATTTCTTTTTCGTTTTATTTTAAAATTATTCTGTTGCAAATTCATAGCATTTTCAGACACCTTATTTTCAGCGCCAAAAACTTTTACCACAAGCAGACTTGAAAAAATCTCCTGAAAAAACGACCTTGTCTTACCGTCAGATTCCTGTACCGCCTTATGCAATGTTTTCATTTTTGACTTAAAAAGCAGCACAACAACAAACATCAGCGCACCGCCGAAAACAAAAACAAGGCTGAAAGTTTTATCAATAGCAAACAGTACAACAAAAACACCGACCAATTTTACGATAAAATACACCATATTCGGCACTATAGAAATAATCGAACTGACTAAAACCGACACATCGCTTGTTATTCTGTTAAGTAGTTCGCCGGTGTGTATGCTTGAAATCTCATTATATTTTTTTCTGATAATATTATCGAAAATATCTTGTTTTATAGAAATTTCAAGTTTTGACGATACATTGAAAGTCAGCACCTTACTTATAATTCTTATGACAAGCTGTGCGATCGTAAGTGAAATAAGTATAATTGCGAAATACACAATTCCGCCGACATCTGAGTTAACCGCCGAATCCACAATACCCCTCGACAAAGTAGCGACCTCAACACCGAGATATGCCATTCCGCCGAAAATAACAGACATAATTATAATACCGAAAACCTGTGGTTTGGCTTTTTTTACTATCCACTTATTGGTTTCGGAATCAAGTATTTTTTTCAGCTTTTCCATAGCTATCTCCTGTCAGTAAAAATTTTTCGCAAATTTCCGCCGATTCAATATTCATATTGCATTTTAGCAAATAGAAATAATTTTCCTTAATCAACTTATCAGCCGTATTTAACATATATCCCGCATATTCATCATCAAGAGAAAATTTAATCGTATTTTTATATATTCTTGAAAAAATACTGTTTTTGTCAAGGACTTCAATACTGTTCTCCTCTGCCCTTTCAAGAAAAATAATGCCGCCGAGTTTTGCACGGATATTTTTATTTATGCCCGTTCCACCGTCAAATGGCGAACCGTATACATACCAATCATTGTCAATAAATCTGATAATCGGTTTATCATCATTGATTATCTGTACATTTTCAGCACCGAATTTTTTTATCCACAGTTTTGTGTGCGTTGACTTGCCCACTCCCGAATCGGCAGAAAAAAGATACGCTTTGCCTTTATAAAGGATTGCAGACGAATGGAGAAATATTGCATTATATTTCAGAATTTTTTTATTGAAAACATCAGACATAAAAATACATTCCAATTCACCGATAGAAAAGAGCATATTCTCGTTGTATTTTTCACGCAGAAAATCTTCTTTGACTGCAAGTTTAATTTGAGCAGGTTCGTTGTCAGAATACTCATAATTTTTTGCATTTTTTTCAAATGTCGGAAATTTAGGTCTTATATCGCTTATAATATCAGCGATTTTATACATTGACATATTATCACCAAAATACATTATATTACAAAAAAGGAAAATACGCAACAAAAAAGCACAGATGTTGCCACCTGTGCTTAAGTTTAATAATTTAGTTTTGACCGTGAGCGATAAATGTCTGAATTGCTGTAGCATCAATTATATCAATAATTCTGTCTTTGTTAAAGTCGGCAGCCTTAACAGCATCATCTGTTAATACAGACTCACCTGCAATGTAACGCTGTAGAAGTGTTACATCATTAACATCTATCTTGCCGTCAAGATTAACATCACCCGAAATCACCTTTTTATCAAGATGAACAAAAGGAATGTTGTTCTGCTCGGCATAGCTTTCTGCAACTGTATCGTAATAGCCATATAAAGTTAGGTTAGGACAGTTGTAAAAAGCACCGTTTGCAATGTCTGTAATGTTCTTTGAAAGTGTAAGCTCGGTAAGTGCAGAACAGTTATAAAAAGCATAGCTGCCTATTGATTTAACTGTACTTGGAATATTAATCTTCTCAAGCGATTTACAGTTACCGAATGCCTGCTCGGGAATTACTGACACATTGCTGTAAATAGAAACATTCTTTAAAGATGTGCAATCCTGAAAAGCAAACTCGCCAATGCTGTTTAGCCAACCGGGAATTATAATTTCCTCAATAGAACTGCAAGCGTAAAAAGCATATTTGCCAATGCTCTTTAATGACATTGCATCTGTAAATGAAATGCTTGTAAGCTTAGTATTGTTTGAAAATGCACGAGGAGCAATTTTTGTTACAGGGTAATCACTGATTGTGTTCGGCACTACAATATCGGTAGTACGATTATTATAATCATATCCGTAAATTACCGCCTCAGAATTTTCAATCAAATAATAAAAACCGTCTTTACTTACAAGGTATGAGTCTGCACTAAACTGAACGGCAGACATTAAAAGCAATGATAAAGCTAAAACAAAAACAGAAAGTTTTTTTGCAATGGTTTTAATCATAAAAATCACCTTTTATAGTAAGGCAGTCAAAAGACTGCCTTACCAAAATTATGTGTTATTATTAGAGGTCGCCCTCTTCACCGCCGGATTCGTAACCTGGATTCTCAGGATTGCTATATTTTAAACCAGGGTCATCGGTTCCGCCACCAGCAAGAATATCCTCAAAAGAGAATTTTTGAATCTCAATTTCAGGGGAAATATAAGATTTTTTCATAATTGCCTCCTTTTCTATTGCTTAACCTTCATATGTCTTATTGCCAACATTGAAGAATTTGAATTCCTGAGGAGCAGAAACGCTATATTCATCAGTAGTAGCATTGTAAATGTATGAGTAAGCAAGTATTGTGAGATTCTGGTTGTTTTCAGTGTTGTTTACATTCCAGCTATATTCAAGTCTGTTCTTGTTATCAAGATTTTTCTTGTTAAGCTTGTAGTTGTAAACCTTAGCGTCACCCATTGTCTTATCTGATGAGTTGCCGCTGTTAAGAGTCTTAACTTTTGCAAGTAAATCAGACTCATCTACTGTGAACTTATCAGTAGCGTCAGCAGCTGAACTGTGTTTGCTGTTTACAACAAATACTACACCGCAAACTACATCATTATTAATGTCAGCACAAAGCTTTTTGCCGTTGTAATTATAAGAAACTGCAAAGTCAGCATATACCTTATCTCTGCCTGAATCATACTGGTTTCTTGAATACTCAAGGAACTGCATTGTGGCAGATACACCTAATTTAGAAGTTTCAACATCTTGACCGTAGCAAGCGGTAATGAGATAGTTATCGTAAGCAAGGAAGTTAAATTCTCTTGTATAACACTTAGCTACTTCAATGCCGTTGCTGTCATCAGTCTGGATTGTCCAGTAACTGAACTTTTCACCATTAGCATTTGTTTCAGGAGCAACAAAGAGGTAATTCTCATCATTAGTACTCTGAGTTGTTGAGCCTACAAGATTCTTAGGTGTAACGAGTGAAGCATAGTTTACTGAATATGTCTGCTTTGGCTTACCATCGCCTAAGTTGGCTGTAACAGTTACAAAACCGTTGTCATACTTAGCAGGAACAGTAGCTGTTACTGAGAGCATAGCGTTGGTTGTAGAATAAACAACATTGTTAAGATCCCATGTGATAGACTGTACAAAGTTGTCTTCGTATGGTGCAACCTTTAAGAGGAATGACTCCTTGAATTTATACTGACCCTCTACATAATCAAAGTACTTGTCAATATCTGTACCGTAGAATGTACCGCTTACTGTGTAAGTTCTCCACCAATTTTCATTGATTTTTTCAGCAGGAATCTGTGACTGTGAGTAACCGTTATTATTGTAATACTCTCTGCTCTCGTAGCCAAGATACTTAAATGTTACATTGTAGTTAAATACATCAGCTGTAAAGTCAGTGTAAAGATTTATTGTATTAGTTTTGAACTTCTGACTAGTAGTATCAAACAATTCGGAAAGCTTTGCAGAATATGATTTATTTTCCTGATTATATTCCCATACTGTATCATTAGTTGCTTTTGTATATGTGTAAGTACCGGCATTATTTGTCTGGCGGTATGTTTCACCTACATTGCAATGTGAATCAGCAACAGGATTCATAGTGATAGTGATTGTATAATCACTTCCATTAGTTAAGTTTGCAAGGATTTCTTTAAGTTCTGCATTGCCCTTTAATGTCAAACTACTAATATCAGACTTAGATGTATAAACTACCTTATTGTTGCTATCCGTAATAGTAAGAGTAAATGTTGTTTTACCATTACCCTTACCGGCAACAGGATTTGGATTTGGAGCTGTGCTGTATGGATTGTAGTTGAAGGTAATGTTAGAATCTACATCAGGAAGTTTAAGATCTGAATAGTAGTTAAGAGCCATTACAGTCTGCTTGTCATTAACAAAGAGGTCCGAAACCTTAACCTTATAAGTTATAGTTGCACGAGCATCAGCAGGACATTCCTTATCGTAAAATTCACCGTTAGGCTCTTTTGTCAATGTAGAAACACCGCTAGCAACCTCCGGATAGTAGAAGTTAAGGAAGTGTGACTTAGCATATGACTGAGTATAGAGTGTTACCTCAATATAAGAACCATCATTTTTGTTTACAATATTTTCAAGTGTTACTGAACCGGCATCACTCTGTGTAGCAACAGCCTGAGAAGCAACAGGATTGCCGTTAGCGTCAAACACTTTAGCTGTTACAGAGAAAATACCAAGACCGTTATGTGAATCAGGACCTGTATATTTTGAATGAGTTATTGTTACAAAACCTGTAGGATATGGCTCATACATTGCATAAAGCTCTGTATTTGTACCTACAGTATATGTTGCGTTAAGGTCTGTAAGGTTAAGATCTGTGTAACCTGTAACTTTACCGTCTGCACCATACTTTGGTGTAGCCCAACCTATAAACTTATACTGAGTACCGTTAGTAGCGTTCAATGTAATGATTGTATTTCTTTCTACAGAATCAGAAGCTAAGTTAGTGTGAGTAGAACCAACGCTATCCGTATAGTCAAAGGAAGCTGAGCCGCCTGTTACCTTACCGGTAATTTTAGAATCACCAGAAGGCTTATCAACTGTCCAAACATCATTTTCAGAATTTCTGTAAATGATACCAACATTTACATCCAGCTTATCGGTAGAACGAGCATAGTACCAACGACCGTCAATACGATAACCTGTGTTTTTAGGTTCAACAGATGTTGAAGCACCCATTCTGTTTTCATAAGAAATTTTAGCACTGTTATACTTTAAACCGGCTTTTACAATAGCTTGATATGCTTCTGTCTGCTCAGAAGAAGCTGCCTCAGTAAAGTTGCCGTGTTCGTCAACAGAACCTCTTGGAATAAAGTCAGATGGCATACCCTGAGTAACATAATCTCCGGCGGAATTATATACATACCAAATAGTTGACCATTTGTTATTAATTGTACCTATTTGCATACTCTGGTTACCAACAGAAATAATCTGGAGTGGTTCAGCAGTATTAAGGCCGGTATCATTTTCAGCTTTGGCAGTTTCATTTGTATAACCAAGAATACTTACAAGCTTACCGTCAATGTTGGTAAGATCTTCATAATCTGTAGCAGTTTTATCAATAATTGTAGTACCTGCCATAGATTTGTTATATGTATCATTACCAACAAGTAACTTCTGGTTTGACTCGGTTTTATCAGCGTAATACTTTACATCAAACTCAACGGTATCGTATCCCATACCAGTGAGCTTTTCAAAGTCATCATAATCGTATGTCTGGTTATTATGTAACTGACCTTCCTCTAAGAAGAGCTTATGAACATCTTCGTTTTCGTAGTAGTTGTTATTAGTAATACCTAATACCTGTTTGCTCTTATCACAAGTAAATTTACCGTTAACATTAGTATAAGCGTACTTAGAAACCTTAGCGGCAAATCTGCCCTGAGAGTCACGCATCATAAGCTGACCGGGATAAGCACCGTCCATATTAATGTCTGTATCATTATACCAAGAATAAATTGAAATTGAATTTCCCCAAGGTGTCTGGAGTGACTCTGGAGCATTGGTGTAGATAGTAATATAGTTACCGTCTGCCTCAATTACTTTATTATAGTAAATTGGAGTGATTTCAAGATCCTTTGTTACAGTAATAGGTGAAGCAGTCTGATAAACATTATTGCCGTTATCTACTACATCTACCTTTTCGCCGTTTACAACAAAAGCATATACATAATAGCCAAGGTCTGCCTCATCTTTGTTTACAGTACATGATACAGTAATCTGCTCTTTATCATTAACAACATAAAGATTATAGAAATCCTTAACACTTGTTTTGAGAGGTTTGTTACCACTCAACAAGGAAATAGTTGTTGTACCAAATTTATGACCAACTTGGCTACCCATTGTAGCGTAAACCTTATGAGAATTAGGCGGAGCTACAAAATATGTACCATTGATGATATATGTCTGTGTTGAAGAATTGTAAGTTACCTCGATATTAGTAATATCGTCAGTATTTTGGAACTGAACCAGTGGAAAATATTTTCCACCCCAGTCTTTATTTTTAGCTTCTTTTACATAATTCGTAAAGTTATCATCAACTACCACCTTAAAGGCGCTGTTGTTAGGAACTAAACCAGAATTAGTACCGTCTGTTGAGAAGGATAAATACTGAGTATTATTTGATGAAATTGCAGAAACAGGGAATGTTACAGAATATATACCATTGTTCTCATATACTGGATAGTTTGTTTTATATTTACCAGCGCTATCCTGAGAAAGTGCCTGATCAGAATCTGATAACATAAACTTCCAATCTGAAAGAGTGCCCGAGTGCTCTTCAAAAGTTGCAGTTACCTTTACATCGCCAACGACATTAATTGTAATTGAAGTTGAGAAAGAGTCCTGACCAGTTGCAAATACTACATTGCTTTCATTGTCAAAATTCCAACCGCTGAATACATAGTCTTTGACTGCATTAGCTTTAAGTGTGATAGTTGAGTTAGACGCAACAGGAATAGCAGAAGAAGTTTTGCCTTCGGCAACTGTGCCTGCTGTACCGTTGTAAGTATAACTTACATTACCGCCCTTATTGCTTGCAACAATAATGTTATGATTTTCAATCTTTTCATATGTAAGATAAACAGTTACTGTTGTGCCGGTTACAGAAGAAGCATCAAGAGTATAAGTATCACCAGTAGCAAACTTACCTTCAAACTTCCACTTAGGGAAGTAACCGTCAACTGACTTAGCTTTGAATGTTACAGAAGTGCCGGGTTTTGCATTTACAGACTGAACAGTTTCGTCAGTATTTGTTACAATATTGCCTGTGTCGTTATCTGTGTATGAAGAAATGTAAGCTGCACTGCCATCTACAAGGTCTGCATTTAATTCAACAGATACAGGGTTGGCAGCAGCATATTCCCACTTAATTTTACCGTTACTTATTCCGCCAGTAATGTCAAATGTAATTTTAATTTCGTTATTTGCCTGACCAAGAATGCCCCACTTATCACCACCGCTTTCTACAACAGTTTTAGTAGAGTAGGTATTTTCACTAAGTTCTTCATAAGATGCAGACCAATATACTTTACCTGTATTTTTATCAGTAATGGTAACATATAAATGATCTGTAGGTGTCATCATACATGTATAAATACCATTAGATTCTTTGGTAAATTTATAGTTATTACTTGTAGTTAAATCATTACCATTCATGTAACCAGTTACATAGAATTCATAATTGTATTCAGTACTGTTTTTAGTAGTAATATCAATGGTAACATCATCAGTACCGGCAGCTAAAGTATAAGTACCGCTTGTACCAAGATCAGTACTACCCTGCATTACTTTTGAAAGTGAATAGCCACTGTTAGGTGTAACTGTAAGTGTATAATCTTTATCATTATCAACAGTAACAGCTGTGCCGTTTGTGAGAGTGTTATCACCAAGTTTTACAGTTGCATTGCTGAAGTTTACTGTAACAGTATGTGAAGTTTCAGAATCCCAAGTAGGATCTGACCAAGACGAACCATTCCAATACTTATCTTTAATAGCATCAATAACAGTCCATGTATTATTAATAATTGCTACAGATATCTCTTGCGTTGAACCGCTATAAATTTGAAATTGAAGAGTATTAAGTCCGCCCCAATCACTATAATATCCAACATCAGCTGTATATACTGTTTTTCCATTAATTTTTTTGGTGTACTTAGTAGCATCAACTTGCTTCCAAATATTAACACCATCTCCGTCTCCGCCATACTGCGTATTAGCTTTTAAGGTATAGCCAGATTTCAGCGAACCATCGGAGTTTATGTAACTGCTAAATTCGCTTATAGAATCAAGAGTTGTATAAACAGTAGCGGTTGCTTCATTAGCCGCATTCGAAGTAACCATACCGACAAGCATAGTCGAAAGCATCATCATAACAGCAAGCACAATAGAAATCGACTGTTTGCCAATACGCTTGAAATTCGTTTTCATTTTTATTACCTCCATTAAAAAAATTGAAACATATGAGCCGAATAAGTCTGTACCGTCCGAGAGGGAAGTTTTGCTTTGACGGCGACCGCTTTTACCGACTGACCTTCGGTGAATTTGCTGTATTCGGCAGTCAGACCATATACTAACCCATAATTTTATTCCTTTATATTATAACATTTTTAGGTTTTTATTTCAATATTTTTTTGCTGTTTTGTCGATTTTGACATTTCTTTATTAATTATATACAAAACATATATATAATTATTGTGCAATAATAATATTTTAAATTACTTCAAAGAATTATAATTTTATAAATTTTTTATAACAAAAAATTTTTGGTGTCAATATGCATAATTTGCATTGGTTTTGCAGTTATTTATTATAACCGCACTTTTTTAGCAATATTTTTCACAATAAAGCATTATAACAAAAGAAAAAGCCTTGCCGAAATCGACAAGACTTTTTAAAATTATGGCGGAGAGAAGGGGATTCGAACCCCTGGTACGGTGATTACCGTACACATGATTTCCAATCATGCTCCTTCGGCCAGCTCGGACATCTCTCCAAAGACAATGCCTATTATATCAAATACGCAAAGGAAAATCAAGACTTTTTTTAAAATTAATAATACTTATTATTCGCTTTCCCTTAATACCTTGTTAATATAGTTAAGCACACGCTTTTTGTCTGCGCTCCACAAGGGGGCTACAAGTATTTTTTTATCTCCGTCACCCGTAAGCCTGTGTATTACGGTGGTTTTTGGGATAACTCTAAGGCATTTTACGAGTATATCCGCATATCGCTCAAGCGACAGAACGGGCACATTGCCCTTTTCGTATTCATCGCATAAGTCGGTATCCTTTAATATGTGCAAAAGCTGTAACTTAATTCCGTCGGAACATTTGCCCGCATATTCAGCACTCTGCACTATCATATCTTCCGTTTCGTTAGGCAAACCGATTATAATGTGCGTTATTACGCTTATGCCCTCCTTGTGCAGGCGCTTAACCGCATCATCATACACGCTTAAGTCATATCCACGGCGAATATAGTCTGCCGTGCTTTTATGAACTGTCTGCAAGCCGAGTTCCACCCACACAGGCTTTATTTTATTAAGTCTTGAGAGCAAATTTACGGTTTTGTCAGGCAGACAGTCGGGACGGGTAGCGACCGACAAAGCGACAATTTCATCGGGTTCTATAGCCTCGGTGAAAATTTTTTCAAGGTACTCAACGGGCGCATATGTATTTGTAAACGGCTGAAAGTAAGCAATAAATTTTTTACAATCGGTTTTTCTGCCGATTCTCTCTTTAGCCTCCCGAATTTGCTCGGTTATGCTGTGGTTTCTGTCGGCGGAAAATTCTCCCGAACCTCCCCTACTGCAAAAAATACACCCCCGTGTGTCTATTTTGCCGTCACGGTTAGGGCAAGTCATACCGCCGTCAAGAGAAATTTTATATACCTTTTCGCCAAAGGTGTTTTTTAAATATTCGTTTAGAGAATAATACATAACTGCTCCGTTTTCGGTAAAATGCAAAATGACCGACTGTGTCGGTCATTGCATTGGTTAAAAAATTTAGAAGAGGAAAATCTATGAAAACTTCTTGTTAACTTTATTGTGCTTATATAATAACCTGCTTTTGTGACGATTATATGAATAGAAGTACAATAATATGTGAAACATTGTGAGTTTTATCAAAAATCAAAAGGTTGAATACAATTTGATATACTCAAGAAATTTTGCTGAAATTTCGTCTTCAAGTTTTTCAAATTCTTTGTCAATGCCGCCGTTAAAAAATTACTTGGTATGAATTTGCATTGCGAATTGTAAAAGTAAACATAGTTTATCTAAATAATTCCATATCAGAATTATATAAATCCTCTCTCGTAATATCGGCGTAAAATTCTTCGCCCGTAGCATTTTCCAAAGCCTTGATAATAAGGTTCGGATTTGCGTTGTCGGTACTGCCTGCGGAAAGTACAATTTCAAGCTCGGCAAAATCACATTTTTCCGATAAAGAATAATTTTTAATACTTTTCTTTAAATCAACAGTCTTGTAACCCGACTTTGACTTCTTTTCAAGCATAATTTCTTCGCTTTCCAAAAGTTCTTTCAGTGCGGTATATACTTTATCAGAGTTAAGATTATCACTGCTGATTTTAATATTAAACCTTGCATACGCAATTTTTCCGGCTTTCATAATCGGTTCTGTAACCGCAAAAACTCTTATGCCCTGCGGCAGGCAGGCATTAAGATTGTTGATTAATTCTTCATCGGAAATATCTTCAATCAATTTTATATCCATACACTCGTTAATTCCTCTGAATCCGAGTGAAAGCGGCAGAGGAAAAGTTGCGAACGGGTGCGGATTAAATCCCTCGGTATGCCATATCGGAGCTTTGCTCTTGTGCAATGCTCTTAACATACAGCGGTTAAGGTCGAGGTGCGATATATAACGGCACTCGTTATCTTTCTTAAACCAAACTCTTGCGTTTTTCAAAGCACACACCCTCCCCGTATTTTGCCGCACCGCAGTTGTTGCACTTCAAACGGCAATGCGGTGTTGTTGTATTTTCATATGCTTTTTTACATTCTTTAATAAGATAATCCTTAGTTACGCCGTAGTCAAGGTGATCCCACGGAAATACCTCGTCAAACGAACGCTGACGGTTTGCGTAGAATGTCGGGTCAATGCCGCACTCTTCAAAAATATCAAGCCATTTCTGCAAGTCAAAGCAGTCGCCCCAACCGTCAAAATGAAAACCTTTTTCGCAGGCAATTTCCATTGCTTTACACAGCTTTCTGTCGCCACGGGCAAATACCGCCTCAAGGTAACTTGTGTCGGCATCGTGGTAATTAAACTGAATCTTGCGGGTTGTAATGCTTTCTTTGATATGCTGTTGTTTAGCGTGCAATGTAGGGATTTTGTCCTGTCCGTGCCACTGGAATGGCGTAAACGGTTTTGGCACAAATGATGACGCAGAAACTGTTACTCTTACACCCTTTCCCTTTGGCTTATTCGGGCAATTATAATAAGTATCGACTACAGCCTGTCCGAGGTCGGCAATTGCCTTTACATCGTCCATTGTTTCTGTAGGCAAACCAATCATAAAGTACAGTTTTACAGTAGTCCAACCGCCTGCAAAAGCTGTTGCGCAGGTCTGCATAAGCTCATCATGCTGAACATTTTTATTGATAACATCACGCATACGCTGACTTCCCGCCTCGGGCGCAAATGTAAGTCCGCTCTTACGCACTGTTTTGATTTTATTCATAATATCGTCGGTAAAACCGTCAACTCGCAATGACGGCAGAGAAATACTGACTTTTTCGTCCTTACTCCACTCATTGAGTTTTGTAAGCAACGGCACAATCTGTGTGTAGTCGCTTGAACTCAGCGAAGAAAGCGACACTTCGTCATAACCCGTATTCTCACACAATGCTCTGCACTGCTTATTGATAACTTCGGGAGATTTTTCTCTTACGGGGCGATAAATAAATCCTGCCTGACAAAAACGACAGCCACGAATACAGCCACGGAAAATCTCCTGCACCGCTCTGTCATGCACAATTTCCACAAGCGGAACTACGAAATTATCGGGATAATAGCTTTCGTCCATTTTCTTCATAAGGCGCTTGTGAACAACAGACGGAGCGTTATGTTTAGGAATATACCGTTTAATTGTGCCGTCCTCGTTGTACTCAACATCATAAAGCGACGGCACATACACGCCCTCTATCTGTGCACATTCAATGAGAAACTGCTCTCTTGACTTACCCTCTGCTCTGCACTTTCTGTAAAGCTCCATAACCTCAAGGTCAACCTCTTCGCCCTCACCTATGAAGAAAAGGTCGATAAAATCCGCAATCGGCTCGGGGTTGCAGGTGCAAGGGCCGCCTGCCACAACAATCTGCTTTAAACCTGTACGCTCACAGGATTTAATCGGCACACCCGAAAGCTTAAGCATATTGAGCACATTTGAAAAACTAAGCTCATACTGCAATGTAAAACCGATAAAATCAAAATCCGATACAGGGTCGCCGCTCTCAAGTGCATAAAGCGGAATATTATTTTTAATCATTTCTTCTTCCATATCAATCCACGGCGCAAAAACTCTTTCACACCATATATACGGAATTGAATTAAACAAACTGTATAGAATTTTCATTCCGAGATGCGACATTCCCACTTCGTAGGTATCAGGAAAGCAGAAAGCGAACCTCACATCAACATCTTTTTTATTTTTTACGACTGCGTTAAGCTCTCCGCCAACATATCTGCCCGGCTTTTGAACTTTTAGCAAAAGTTTTTCTACTTCCTTGCTGACCATTGTATTACCTCCGTCAGAAATACCTGTTATTTTTAAAAATTAATGAAAGTATAATATAACCGCATACAAACAACAGCGAAAAATTATAATCCGAATTAAAAAGTATTATAAATCCCAGCACAGCTATTGGAAATAATGCGATGAAAGTTATGATATTTACTGTCTTTTCCGCCGTATGAGCCGTAAATCTGCGGCTAAGCAAAATATACAATAGCTGCCCGCCGTCAAACGACATTACAGGCAGTAAATTTAAAAGACAGAGCGACAGATTTACATAAGCAAATTTTAATAAATCTGTTCCACTAAATAAGTATATCAGAAAAATAATAATAAAACAAATAAAATTAGCAAACGGTCCGAAAAAAACTATAAGAAAATTCTGTAAATCACCTCTTTGCTGTCGGCTTTCGTCATTTATTGCAATTTCAAACAAAGAAATGCTTATTTTCTTCGGTTTGCTGCCGAAAATCAGCATCATTAAAAGATGCCCCGATTCGTGAATGACCACCGCAAAACTGCACATTACAAATCCGCCGAATATATCAAGTATAATACAAACGGCAATCAGGCAGAGCAATGTGTATGAAACACTGAATTTAATATTGAACAGTTCAAACTTCATCGTCTGTCGCAGTACCGAAAATTTCGGATAAATTGTAATCGTCGGGAGTATTTTCGGCTATAATTGATTTGTTAAGTTCGCCGTAATACCATTGACGGGCAGCAGTGTAAAAATCGCCGCCGACAGTTTTTATAACAAACGCAGCCAAAGCAAGCAATAAACATATTATAAGCTGCATCGTAACAAGGACTTGCGTATTGTGAGATTTTTTACGCTTTTGCGGCGGTAATTCTGTATTTTGAGGGCTTTCCTCTTCCGTTTCCGTATGCGCAGGAGTTGAATATTCGGGGCAAGAGGCACTCTGCCAACCGTCATCGTATGTAATTTCATTTGTAAAATTTTCTTCTGTCAAAACAACCACCTCAATGCAATATATGCACTGAGGTGGACAAAATTAACCTAACTTTTTAAAATCGCCTTTAACAAGATTTATAAAGAAACAAATTGCAATAGTAAGCGAGAAAATCTCGGCAATCGGAAATGCATACCAAACTGCTCCGATTCCCCAAATTCTTGAGAAAATAAACGCAATCGGTAAAATAAGCACAAGCTGACGGGCAAAAGACATAATAAGACTTCTCATTCCCTTGCCGACTGCCTGGAACAAGGTGGTAAAGATAATACCCGCTGCGGCAGGAATAAAGCAAAGACTTATAATTCGGAACGCAGGCACGCCGATCTTCATAAGTTCCTCTGTGCCGCCGAACATTGAAATAAGCTGTTCCGGGATTATCCACATTGCCAATGTGCCTAAAGTCATAATAATTACGCCAATTATAATACCACGCTTGAGTGCGGAATATACACGCTTGCGGTTTCTTGCGCCGTAGTTGTAACCGATAATCGGCATAACGCCCTGGTTAAGTCCAAAGCAAGGCATAAACACAAAGCTCTGCAATTTATAATAAACACCGAGAACCGTTACCGAAGCCTCGGAAGCGGCAAGAATACCGTTAAGTCCGACAATCATAATCGAACCTATCGACTGCATAATAATAGACGGGAAACCAACGGCATATATATTTTTTACAGTCTTCATACTGAATTTAAATTTTCTGAATGTAATTTTAATTAAATGAGATTTCAAGAAAATTATCAGAAGTGCAAAAATCATACTGCAAAACTGACCGAATACCGTTGCAACAGCTGCTCCTGTAACACCGAGTTCTGGGAACGGACCTATACCGAAAATCAAGAGCGGGTCAAAAATAATATTAATTACCGCTCCCGTGAGCTGAAACAACATTGGAAAAATCATATTGCCCGTAGCCTGCAAAGTTTTTTCGATTGTAACTTCTATAATCGTAAAGAGCGAAAAGCAGAGAACCACTGTAAGGTACTGTGTACCGTATTCTATGATATTTTCGTTGGTTGTATAAAGCATCATAAAAGGTCTTGAAATCACAATACCGAGGACAAGAAAGATTGCGTAGCTGAAAAAACTTAACAGCAGACCGTGGGTTGCAACCTCGTTTGCCTCTTTAAAATTCTTTTCGCCAAGTCGTCTTGAAACAAGTGAGTTAATACCGACGCCCGTACCGACCGCTACAGCAATCAAAAGCATCTGCAACGGATAAGCAAGTGAAGTGGCATTAAGTCCTTCCTGACTGTACTGCCCGATAAAAATACTGTCAACTACATTGTACATTGCCATAATTGTCATTGAAAAAATTGCAGGCAACGACATAGTAAGTATCAGTTTTGTCATGGGCATAGTGCCCATTTTGTTTTCTTTTACATTTTCCATTCGTTTCTGTTTCCTTTCCTAATCTTAAATATTCATTTATTTTCACTTTTAGCGATAAAACGCTTTTTGTATATCAAAAAAATAAAAAGCATTATTAATGTGCCGAAAATCACACCCGAAAAATCGAGCAGTACATCTGTAATCATTCCCGCTCTGCCCTCTACATTAAGTTGTATGGTTTCGTCACATACAGCTGTGGCAAGTCCGCAAAACATTATATTAATATAGTATTTGTATGGTTTTAGTTTATCAAATGCAAATGCGCATGACATAAGCATTGCGCCTATTGCGGTGTATTCGCTGAAATGCGCAGTTTTTCTTACTATATGGTCTGTAAGGTCGGGAGTGAATCCGATAAAGGATAAAAATTTTTCCAAAAACTCAAGAACATTTCCGCTTTCTTCCGATGATATATCAGCAGGCATCGAAGAATGAATAAATGCAAATGCCACAAGGGCTATCGTTATTATAATTAAAATCGCTTTGGCTTTTTTGCCGCAACTGTATGTAGCCATTTTTAGTCACCTTGTATTATTTTACACAAATCTGCATAATATGTCAATCGACAAATAAAGGAATGGTTATATTTTAAATGTATGTTAAAATTTTGCGTAAAAGCTGTAGTTTTTTAGACAAAAAATAAATTGCAATATATATCGGTATCTGTTATACTATTTTAGTACCTTTATTTTGAAAGGAGTATTGTTTTGTTAAACTATATCTTGGTATTTTTGATTGCTATGGTTCCTCTTATTGAGCTGAGAGGTGCCGTTCCGTTCGGTGTAGGAATGCAGCTTGATTTATTCTGGGTGTATGTCCTCGCTATCTTAGGTAATATGTTGCCCGTACCTTTTATATATTTCTTTGCAAGAAAAATTCTTGTATGGGGCAGCGACAAAAAATTTATAGGAAAATTCTTTAAATTCTGCCTTGAAAAGGGTGAAAAGGGCGGTAAAAAATTGCAGGCAAAGGCAGGCAGAGGTTTGTTCTTCGCTTTACTTTTATTCGTAGGTATTCCTCTCCCGGGTACAGGCGCCTGGACAGGTACACTTGCCGCAAGTATGCTCGATATGGACTTTAAGTCAAGCGTAATTGCAGTAATGCTCGGTGTAATTCTTGCAGGTATAATTATGGGACTTGCAAGTATGGGCTTATTCGGCGGATTAAGCGCAATTTTTGCTCCAAAATAAAAACCGACGGGCAGCTTTGGCTGCCCTGTTTTTTAGGATGATAACTTTGAAAAATACAAATTATGATATAATAACGGTCGGTGCGGGTGCTGCGGGGCTTGCGGCGGCTATATCGGCAAAACGAAATAACAGAGATTTAAAAATAGCAATTCTTGAGGCTCAAAGCAAAGCAGGCAAAAAAATTCTTGTTACAGGCAACGGCCGCTGTAATCTGACAAATACCAATGTCAGTAAAGAATTTTATCACGGCAGTTTTGATGTTTCTAAAACCTTAAACAGATTTTCCGCAGAAAAACTTATGTATTTCTTTTCAACCTTAGGTCTTGTATGCGACACAGAAACAAACGGACTTGTTTATCCTCGTTCAAGACAAGCAAGTGCCGTGCTTGATGTTTTGCTTATGGAAATTAAAAGGCTGAAAATCGAAATCATATGCGACTGCAAAGTTGAACTTATCCGTAAAAAAGGCGAATTTTTCAATATAAAAACCTCGAACGGAGAATACACCGCCAAAAAAGTAGTTATGTCATGCGGCGGAAAGGCCTTTCCTACAGCAGGCGGCACAGGGCTCGGACTTGATGTTGTAAAAAATCTCGGTCATAAAATCACGCCGTTATTCCCTGCCCTCTGTCCTATTCAGGTCAAAAGTGATTTTATGAAAAGTCTTAAAGGAATCCGTGCTAAAGCGGAAGTTACTCTTTATGACGGCGAAAAAGCAATAAAAAGCGAAATCGGCGAAGTACAGTTTACGGATAATGCACTTTCGGGAATTTGTGTGTTCAATCTCACAACTCTTTTACCCAAAACCAAAAAACCGATTATTTCCGTAAATCTTACAAAAGATTATTCGTATATAGAATTATTAAATTTACTTTATGACAGAAAAAAGCTGTTTGCAAATGAACCGCTCGAAGAATTTTTCACGGGTCTTTTTCATAAAAAAATAGGAACAGCACTTATTAAAAGCATTACAAACAAAGCATTGACAGAAAGCTGTAAAAAGTTAAGCGACAAAGAACTAAAATCACTTGCGAATTTAATTCAAAATTGGAAATTTGAATGTAAACAATGCAAAGATTTTTCAAAAGCGCAGGTAATGCTCGGCGGCGTAAACGGAAACGAAGTAAACGGCTATACATTTGAAAGCAAAGTTGTAAAAAATCTATACATCTGCGGTGAAGCACTCGATGTTTGCGGAGATTGCGGCGGATTTAACCTGCATTTTGCTTTTGCAAGCGGTATTATAACAGGAGAAAACCTATGATAAGAATAAGCAATATACATTTACCTCTTGACTACACAAGCGAAACCGTCTTAAATAAAGCGGCAAAACTTATTAATGTAGATAAAAAGTTTTTTAAAAGCTGTACGATTTTCAGACGCTCGATTGACGCAAGAAAAAAGGATAATATATTTTTTCTTGCAACCGTTGACGCAGAACTTTTTGTAAACGAAGAAAAGATATGCAAAAAATTTAAAAATGCCGAAATCGCAGAAAAATATGAATATACTGTTGAAAAATTCAGAGGTACGGTCAGCCCTGTGGTAGTCGGAGCAGGCCCTGCAGGATTATTTGCCGCACTTATACTTGCACAGAGCGGTGCAAATCCGATTTTAATCGAGCGTGGCAGAGATGTAGATACCCGAACGGAAGATGTACATAACTTTTGGAAAAGCGGTATTCTTGACACAACAAGCAATGTACAATTCGGCGAAGGCGGTGCCGGAGCTTTTTCTGACGGCAAACTTACCACAGGCACTAAAGACACCCGTCAGCGCAAGGTACTTATTGAATTTGTAAAACACGGAGCGCCTGACGAAATTCTTTACAATGCAAAACCGCATATCGGAACGGACAAATTAAGACCGACAGTTAAAAGCATAAGAAATGAAATTATCCGTCTCGGCGGAAAAGTTATGTTTGAAACAAAACTTATCGGATTTTCAGCAAAAGACAATTCTGTTACAAGTGCGGAAATTGAGCATAACGGAACTAAACAAACCATTGATACCAATGCAATTATCCTTGCAATCGGACACAGCGCCAGAGATACTTTTGAAATGTTAAATAAAAAAGCTATACCGATTGAGGCAAAAGCATTTTCTGTCGGCGCAAGAATTGAGCATCACAGAGAAATGATTGATAAATCACAGTACGGCAAATTTGCAGGCAACAAAGCGCTTGGCGCAGCAAGCTACAAGACAAATGTTCACCTTGAAAACGGCAGAGGCGTATATACATTTTGTATGTGCCCGGGCGGAAAAGTTGTAAATGCCTCAAGCGAAGAAAACCGACTTTGCACAAACGGAATGAGTGAATTTGCAAGGAATGAAGAAAATTCAAATGCCGCCTTACTTGTCGGGATTACACCTGCAGACTATCAATCGGAAAATCCGCTTGCTGGAATGTATTTTCAGCGTGAACTTGAGCATAAAGCATTTGTTGCCGGAGGAGAAAACTTTAATGCTCCGGTTCAGCGTGTATGCGACTTTATTGAAAATAAGGCAAGTACAAAAATCGGTGATGTAAAACCGTCTGTAGGTCCCGACTTTACACCGACCGACCTTAATAAATGTCTGCCTGATTTTATAACAAACTCAATGCGACAGGCAATAGTGCAAATGGATAAAAAATTACACGGTTTTTCATACGGTGACGCTGTGCTGACAGGTGTTGAAACCCGCAGTTCATCGCCAATCAGAATTATGAGAAACAACAATTTACAAAGTATTTCGGTAGCAGGACTTTATCCGTGCGGAGAGGGCGCAGGCTACGCAGGCGGAATTATATCTGCCGCAGTCGACGGAATTAAATGTGCGGAGAAAATTATAGAAAATTCCATATCGGAATAAAAGCAAAATTACAGCAAGCAAAAAGTGCAGTTCATACGAGCTGCACTTCTTTTGTTTATAAGGTATATGAATATTTAATTTTGAGCTGCAATATACATCTGAAGTTCTGTTACATCTAATACTGTAAGCTGACCGTCACCGTTAAGATCGAGCGCCTCAAGTACCGCCTTGTCGCTTTCATCTATTATAGGCATACCGTCATCATTTTTAGAACCCGCAATATGTAACTGCATAGATGTAACATCGGAAACATTTACAATGCCGTCACCATTTGCATCGCCCTTGAGTACTTTTTTGCCATCAATAGCCACAAATTTCAGCTTGTTGCTATCGGTGTATGAGTTTACATAACTCTGTGCATACGAACCTTCGTAGCCATAAATTGTAATGTCTGAGTTAAGGAGGAAGAATATTCTATCGCCAATTGAGGTTACGCTCTTAGGAATAGTTACACTTTTAAGATTGTAGCACTCTGTAAAGGCATACTCTTCAATAGTTGAAACACCGTCCGGAATTACTACGCTTTCAAGGCTTGTGCAACCCCAAAAAGCACAACCCTTAATGTATGTAAGGGTTTTTGGAAGAGTGATACTTTTCAAATTTGTTTTATTATAAAACACACCACGAGCAAGCATAGTTACAGTTTTGCCGTCAATCTGTTCCGGAATAACTACATCGGTATCACTGCCAAGATATTCCCAAAAAATAATCGAATTTCCGTCAATATTCTCATAGCGGTAGTCGCCACTTGTTATAACATAATGCTCAGCATCTCTGCTCTGCGAAACCTTTGGAACATTTACTTCGGCTGCGTTTGCAGTAAAAGGTATTGCCGAAAACGCAGAAGTAAGCATTACGGCAGCAATTATTGTTGCAATAGCTTTTTTAGATTTTTTCATTTTATAACCCCTAACTAATATATTTATATTTCTATGTTATCACTGCAAAAATGCTTTGTCAATAAAATGAATAAATTTTAACACTATTTTTCTGTATTGTAGATAGATATGACATAATTTGTGCAAAAAATTACAATCTGACTATAAAATCAAATGACTTCGGTTATGAAAAAACAGCGGATTTAATCGAAATACTTTTCAAACAAAAATTTTCGTTATGATTCTTTAGGTCGATTTTCAGATTAGAAAATTATTAATACAAACTTCAAATCAAAACATAATTCACCTTTACTTTAATAAAACAAGCTAAAAGACAGACAGTAAAAACTGCCTGCCTTTTTCTTTGTCAGCCGTTACAGCCACACTCAAAATTACATTTTTCTCTTTCTTCAGGTCTTGCATTCGGCGGGAAGAATGATTCGTTAGGAAAATCTACCCTGCTGAAAACTTCGCACGGGTCGTCGCTTTCAGGCTTACATTCCTTGCGAGGAATACAAAAATCATATGACGGAATCATAATCTGTACATTTCTCTCAAGCTGTGTAATTGTAAAAATACCGATAGTGGCACTTACGCTCGCATCTCCGGTCACAGCAAAATCGTCACCAAAGTATGTTATTACACATTCAGGTATAGGAGCACAAGGAAGCTGCGGAACACTTCCTTTTATAAGTCGTGCCGAAAGAGCCATAGGTTCGGAAATTTGTACTGTTGCATTTGGTAAAAACTCCGTGCAACCGCATGATGTAACAGGTTGAGAGCAAACTATACAACTGTCGCTCGAAAAACTCTTTGAATTTGATTCACTGCCGTAAAGAACCGACCTTTTACCGTAAATCGCAAGTCCGTTTACCCGTGACGGAATTGTTGAACCGCAGGTATATGCCTCAAGAGAAATATCAAAATAGAATGTAACATCAACCGCATAACAGCCACGATGAAAAGCGATTGATTCAACGCTTACATCGGCGGTTATAACGCTTGCCTTGCAGATTTTTACAGATGATGCGTTATTGATAACAGTTTGACTGCAAGGTGTAAAATAAACCGCAAGATTGCTAAGGCAATCCTTTGAGCCGCAGCTGTCATAAATACGGCTTGCGTTTATGCAGACAGCGTCTGTGCATTTGTTTTCGGTAAGCGGTTCGTTGCCCGACTGCCGTGGTACTGTGCCGTATGATACATCTGGCATAAAAATTAACCCCCATAAAATGTATTAACAGGCTTACGCTCTGTAACAATACATTTTATGAAGGTTATACTTAATTGTGAATATTGAGTTGATTTATTTTAAATAAGGCTTTAAAATTTCATCAAGGTTTTTGTTTACAGCTTTCGGATTTGACTGCGTATAATTTGAAAAAGCGATGAATACTTTGCTCTGGTCCTGTGCAAATACAATTCTTGCATTAAATCTGTAGAATGCTGCGTCACAATAATAATTACCGCAATCGTCAAAATACAAACCGTACGCAAAACTTGATTTATAAGGAGTGAACATTTCTTCTTTGGATTTTGCAGACAACAATTCACTTCCCGTAATAGCGTCTGTCCATTTAAGCAAATCACTCAAATTGGAAATAAGGCCCGTAGAAGAATACGCAACACCCGGATAAATATTCCACTCATCGTCAAAAATATCCTGATAACCTGTAGCAAGTTGGTCTGTGCTCTCAAAGGTTGTCGAAGTCATTTCGAGCGGCTCAAAAATATTTTCTTTCAAAAATTCCTCATAGCTTTTTCCGCTTACCTTTTCGATTATGTCACCGAGAATAAAATAATCGGAATTTGAATAGCTGTAATTTTCTTCATCATTATCAATTTCTTGTGACAATATCCATTTTAAAATAACAGAATGATTATCTTTAGCGGAATTTTTCTCTGAAATATCGTACTGCGGAGCATTTGCACGCACGCTTTCGTCAGATTTGCCGAGATAATCCGGCAAGCCTGTTGTCATTGTAAGCAAATTACGGATAGTTATATCCGAACCGTACTTATAATCGGGATAATACTTGTCAAGCGTATCATCTGTGCTCAGCTTATCCTGCTCCTGTAAAATCATAACAGCCGCAGCGGTAAACTGCTTTGTAAGCGAACCTATGTAGTAATTTGTATTGAGTGAATTATATGTATGCGAACCCTTGTCGGCATAGCCGTTATTGCCTATATATTCAAAATCATTTCCGAGTTTATAATATACAGTTCCTCTGAATTTACTTGCAACAAGTGTATTATCGAAATTAGCTGTTATGCTGTCGGTATCTTGTTTTAATTTTGTAAAATTATATGCAGGATTAGTAGGTACTTCATCAGCAGTTGCAGGCGCAGCGGTAAGTCCCTGCGTTGATGCACCTGTAGAATTTGTAGTCTGCGGTGCTGTTGTAGCCGAAGATTCCGAATCATTGTCACAGCCTGTAAATGCAACTGCGGAACACGCCGCCATAGCTACGCACATTAATGATTTTGCTAAAGCCTTCAAAAAATCACCTCATCAGATTTTTTCCATTTTACTGAAATTAGCCATAAGAGTTTTTGTGCCTGCCTTATCAAAAGCAACTTCAAGCATTGTGTCGTTGCCCATTTTTTCGGTTTTCATAATCATACCTTTGCCAAATACCTTATGGAATACACAATCTCCTTTTTTGTAAACAGTACCCGATTTAACGGCAGGTTTAGTAAATGTATTAAAACTTTTGTTAGGTGTGAATTTTGAACCGGCACCGATACTGATATGACTTGAGGATGCGGAAAAACCGTTTGTTGACGCAAAAGTCTTTTTCTCGCCTGTATAATTAAGTAATTCGGGCGGGATTTCATTTACAAAGCGTGATACTTTGTTATAGCTTGTATGACCCATCAACATTCTTGACTTTGCCTTGGTAATGTAGAGCTTTTCTTTTGCTCTTGTAATACCTACATAAGCAAGCCTGCGTTCCTCGTTAAGTTCATCGGGATTCATCATTGTGGCAATTGACGGGAACACACCTTCTTCAAGACCTGCAATGAAAACTACGGGAAATTCAAGTCCTTTTGCGCTGTGCAATGTCATCATTACCGATGAATCCGCTTCTGCATCATAGTTATCAATATCTGTCTGCAATGAAATTTCCTCAAGGAAGTTTGAAAGTGACGCTTCTTCTGCGTAATCCTCTTCAAATTTGATAATATTTGAAGAAAGCTCTTCGATGTTCTCAATTCTTACATCGGGGTTGTCTTTCTCTGTTTTTAAATATTTTTCGTAATCTGTATGTTCGAGAATGAGATTGTATAATTCTGCAAGAGAATAATCTCCGCTTTGTTCAGCCTCCATAAGACCGTCAATCAGCGCAACAAAACTCTTTAACTTTGTTGCGGCTCTTGAAAGCTGTGGATATACATCTGCATCTTTAATTACGGAATATATACTTTCGCCGAGACCTGCGGCAATTTCAGAGGCTTTTTCAAGTGTAGTTGCGCCAATACCACGCTTTGGCACATTAATAATTCTGCCCAGTCTGACATCGTCGTGCGGATTATTAATAACCTGAAGATATGCAACCATATCTCTGATTTCTTCTCTGTCATAGAATCGTCTGCCGCCGATTACACGGTGCGGAATACCGCTTCTTGACAAAGCCTGCTCAATTGAGTTTGACTGTGCATTCATTCTGTAAAGAATTGCAAAATCAGAGAATTTTCTGCCGTCTGCAACACCGTCAAGTATAGTTTTTGCAATAAATTGAGCCTCGTCACGCTCGGAATCGGAAGTATGTACCTCAATTTTATCGCCAACGGCATTTTCAGTCCACAAAGTTTTGCCCTTACGCATTGTGTTGTTAGAAATAACACCGTTTGCCGCATTAAGAATATTCTGTGTACTGCGGTAATTCTGCTCAAGTCTTATCATCTTAGCGCCTTTAAAGGTGTTTTCAAAAGAAAGGATATTTTCAATTGTAGCACCTCTGAATTTGTAAATACTCTGGTCGTCATCACCCACAACGCAGATGTTGCCGTATTTTGCGGCAAGCATACTTACAAATTTATACTGCACCTTGTTAGTATCTTGATACTCATCAACCATTATGTATTTAAACTGATTTTGATAAAATTCGAGTATATCGGGACATTTTTGAAAAAGCTCAACAGTCTTGCAGAGCATATCGTCAAAGTCCATTGCATCTGCGGTTTTTAGTCTTGACTGGTAAATTTCATATACTTTTGCCACGGACTGCTTGAGGTTATCGTAACCTGCTCTTTTGAGCATTTCCTGCGGAGTAAGCATTTCATCCTTGGCTTTTGAAATTTCGTTGAGCACTCTTTTTACCGGCAACATTTTTTCGTCATAATTAAGCTGTTTTAAAATATCTTTTACAAGTTTTTTCTGATCGTCAGTACCGTAAACGGTAAAATGACTTGTAAAACCGATTCTGTCGCCGTATCTTCTTAAAATTCTCGCACAGGTAGAGTGAAATGTAGCCGCCCAAATATCCGAACCGCCTTCCGGAACAGCGTTGCAGATTCTTTCTTTAAGCTCCCCTGCCGCCTTATTTGTAAAGGTAATTGCAAGTATCTGCCACGGTTTGCAAAGTTCAGACTGCAAAATATACGCTATTCTGTTTACAAGAACGGTTGTTTTGCCCGAGCCTGCACCCGCAAGTATAAGCAAAGGGCCTTCTGTGCAAAATACAGCCTGCTGCTGCATATTATTCATATGTGAAAACTGTTTTTTTAATTCTGATTGTACCATAGCAATATTCCCGTTAAAAGTTTAATAACACAGAAAACGGGCGAACTGCGTCCGCCCGTATAATCTGACGATTTTATTTTATGTAGCCGTAGAATGTTTCAAGAATTTCAGGACCCTGGTCTGCAACAATCATTGTAACATAGTTGCCGTCCTGTGTAACCTTACAAGCCTCAACCATAGGAAGTTTTTCGGCATTGTAGCCTGAATACTGTGTAACGATTGAAGTGTATGTCTTAGAAAGCGCATCGTTTACTCTTGATGCAGCGTCAGCGTCAACAGCCTCAACGAGTACGATTTCAACTCTTGAATTGCTGTCTGAATTGATTTCTGCCGCAAACTGCTTAACATCTTCTGTGTCTATGCTGTAATATTTTTTAAGATCATTAGAATCTGTAAGCTCTTTTAAGTCCAATGAATACTTAGAGTTGATGTCAGAAAGAACTGTTTTTAAATCAACCTCTTTGCTGCCTGAACAACCTGCGAGCGCAGTAAGACAAAGTACAAATATTGTTACCAAAGAAACTACCTTTTTCATAATTAACCTCCAAAATTGTCTTATAAAAAAATTACGCCGAATCAGTGTGACCCGGCGTATTCAGATGGTCGAGGTGACAAGATTCGAACTTGCGACCCCATCGTCCCGAACGATGTGCGCTACCAAACTGCGCTACACCTCGATAAAAACAGCCCCGATTACTCGGGGCTTTTAATGGCTGAGGAATAGGGATTCGAACCCCAACAAACAGAGTCAGAGTCTGTCGTGCTACCGTTACACCATTCCTCAATGTTTATTGCTCATTGCTGCAAGCCGTGCAATCAACGATATATATTATATATTATGAAGTGCGTTTTGTCAACACTTTTTTGAAATTTTTTAAAACTTTTTAGAAGTTTTAAACTTTCGTTTAGCATTGACTTGTTGCTTACTGTCACGCAATCAACAATAGCTATTATATAGCAGAACGTGTGTTTTGTCAACATCTTTTTGCAATTTTTTCTAAAATTTGAAAAATACAAAAAATACGGAATTTTAGCTAAAACTTTTTTTGAGTCTTATATCATCACCGACAAAATTGAGCCTTACACCCTCTCCGTATATTCTTGAAATAAATCTTGAAGTATAAGTTTTTTCAAGTTCTGTTATTGAAAGGTTTGTGTTTATTATCAAAGGCTTTCTCAAAAGCATTCTTGAATTACACAAATTATAAAACTGTGTATTTGAAAAAGTATTTGAAAACTCTGTGCCTAAATCATCAATAATTAATAAATCGCACTTTGTGAGCATTTCAAAATATTCGGAATCGTTGGACTCTTTGGAAAAATGCATATTGCTAAGCGTTGACATAAGCATAGGTGCAGACACATAGATTACACCGAAACCACGCCTTGTAACCTCATTGGCAATAGCGAGCGAAAGGTGGGTTTTGCCAAGACCTGTGCCGCCTCTCATAAGTATAGTCTTTGACTCGGGCGTAAAAGTCCTTGCGTACTGCACGCAATAATTATAAATTTTTTGCATCTTATCAAAAGGTGATACTCCGCTCTCCTTATCAACCTCATGACTGTACATATTAAGGTCAAAACTCTCAAAAGTGGAAAGTCTTAAAGGCGCAGTACGGTTAAGCTCCTCGCACGCAGTTGCTACAAGCAGTCTTTTAAAGCAAGGGCAATACACTGTTCTTCCGTCTTTTTCTATATATCCCGTATCTTTGCAGTATTTACAGTTGTAATGCGGTTCAAAGCAATTTTCTTCATAGCCGTTTTCTTTAAGCAGCTTTTTGACTTCATTTTGCATAGAAAGACTTTTGGCACGCAAATCCTGCGTGGCAGACTTTACATCTCCGCCGTTTAAAACCGCACGAACCGCAAGTATTCCGCATGAAGATATTTCTTTTTCAAGCTCCTCTATTCTCGGAACTCTTCTGTAAACCTCTTCACGAACCTGCTCCGCTCTTCTCTCGGCTTTGGTGCGCCTTTCTTCCATTTTTGCTTTTGTCGCTCTGTAAATTTCTTTACTGTATCCCATTTATATCACCACACTAAATACTGTCGATTGTATCTAATCTCTGCAAATCATTTATATTATATGATGTGTTGGCGTCATTCCTGTTTCCGCCTTTATGCTTATACTTATCGGGTCTGCTGTCAAATTTGTTTAAATCGTCAACATTGTAAATTCCGCTTGAATTCCAGCGTTTTAAAATTCCGTTTATGTATCTGAAATCGCAGCTGCCCTTACTGTCAACACATCTTTCGTAAGCCTCTCTTAGCATTTCGGGAGAAAATTTCCACTCGTTTACCCACAAATCGGCGTATTCAAGCTGCTTTTTAGTAGGAGAACCCGTATTTTTTAAACCGAACGCAGATGCTACAACCGTAAAACTTTGGCTTGCACGATGTGCTTGTTTTATTTTATTTTCGGCTTCCTCAATTGAGAAAACTCCCGCATCCGACCATCTCAAACCTATTGTTTCTATGGCTCTTATGTTAGATTTTCCGATGCTTATACAATACTGAATAAGCATTATAATTACCTCTACAGGCAAACCGCAGGTATTTTTAAGTAACAGTAACGACGATGCATCGGAGTTTGATAAAGGCTTGCCGAGGGCTGTCTGTGCCTCGTTTACAAGCATTTTAAAATCTTCGTCAACCGCAAGCTGTTGTGCCACATAAACATAATCGGGGCGCTGCGGTCTTACAACCATATGCGGAACTGTAGGCTCTTCCTTTTCAAACGGAGCGGCAGTATTATTGCTTTCGACTTGTTTTACCGCAGGCTGTTCAGTTGTTTGCTGTTCTGCCTGTGCAGGCTCAAAAGTACCGTTATTTAGGCAAAAGATACCTTTCATAACCCAGTATTCAACTGCCTCCGGAATATCGGTTTCATTTACGCCTGTCGCCTTACTTATGTCGCTTTCGTTCACATCTTCCCCACTGTGTCGCAAAAGATATAACAATACCTTAAGTTTAACGCCGTCCGAAAACTTAAGTCCCTCGTCTACAACCGACGAAGGCACAGCAAATATTGAATTCCAAGCACCAAGATTAATTTTCATAGACATTTCATATACCTCTGACCCAAAATAAATATTATAATCAAACTTTATCGTACACATTATTATATCACACTAAATTTAAAAATCGACACATATTTTTAAATTTTATAGATTTTTTTAAAGAAATATGTTAAAATACAGTTGAAATGTTTTAAGGAGGTAATATTATGAAATATACATACATTCCAAGAGGTGTTTGTTCAAGACAGATTAACCTTGAGATAAATGACGGAATTATAGAATCCTGCGAATTTATCGGCGGTTGCGCAGGCAACACTCAAGGCATTTGCGCTCTTGTAAAAGGTATGGACGCAGAAGAGGCTGTAAAGAGATTAAAAGGCATTGACTGCCGTGGCAGAGGTACATCTTGCCCCGATCAGCTTTCTTACGCTATCGAAGAGGCTCTTGAACTTGAATAAGCTCTGCGGCTAAAACTTTATATTTATCATAACATTAAAGCTCTCTTTATTTGCGTAAAGAGAGCTCTTTGTTTTGGTTTTAAGATTTAGACGGTTTAATGCAGTGTTTTGTCAAGTAATTCCGGTGTATCACAAAAATTATAAAAGTTTGGTCAACCTTTTCAAAGGTTGTGGGTGTGGGCAAAGCCCACAAATACTTTTCGTTTATGTAATCTGACGATATCCAAACAGCCTGCTGTTTGGTAACTTAAACAAAAGAGTTTTCAAAACCATAACCCTTTAGTTTGTTTTACAGCATATTGGTTTCATCAATTTTTGCGTTCACATCATCAAGTTTATTTTCAAGCATAACAGACATAAAGAATATCTTTGATGTCGTTCAACACCTCTAATTCTTCGTCGGACATAAAAATCTCCCGAAATCAGTCAACCTTGAAAGTACCTGCCTCAATCTCATCAATCATAGCAAGACGCTTTAAGTGTCTGTCGCCCTCTTCGGGAGTATTGAGGAAAATTTCTGTAAACTTAACAGCATCTTCTTCGCTTGTAACTCTGCCGCCCATACAAAGAATATTTGCGTGGTTGTGTCTGCGTGTCATTTCAGCGCAAAACTCATTGCTTACAACTGCCGCACGAATACCCTTAACTTTGTTTGCTGCCATTGAAATACCGATACCTGTACCGCAACAAAGAATACCAAGCTCACATTCGCCGCTTGCTACTGCTTTTGCAACTTTATAGCCGTAAACAGGATAATCAACGCTGTCTGTGCTGTAAGTACCAAAATCTTTATATTCAATACCCTTTTCGTCAAGATATTTTTTAATTGCGCAGATAAGGTTATATCCGCCGTGGTCACATCCAAGTGCTAACATTTCTTTTCCTCCATTTTCTTTTTAAGTTCTCTTTCAGCCTGCGGCAGTCTTAAATACATCGGCATAAGTTCCGCAGCCGAAAGCACTTCTCCGTCATTAAATTTTTGTACAGCAATTTCTGCTGTTGATGACGCTCTTTGAAATCTTATACTGATTGGTGCGAGTTCAACATTTGGTAATAATTCTTTCATAGCATTATAGCAAAGCTCCGCACCGTCACCCACAAGTATAATTCTTTCGTCATAACTCTTAAGTTCTTCTGAAAGCTCGGCAACAGACAAAGCTCTGTCTTTGCAAAGTCTTTCGGGCTTTACGCCGTCACATTTAAAAAGCGCATTATAAACCTGCGAACAGCGAGCGTCCATAACAGAACAGATTATCCCATTTGCAGATTGCAAATTATACGCAAGGCTTTCAAGCGTCGATACCTCTATGCAAGGCAAATCGTCGGCAAAAGCAAGTCCTTTTGCCGCTGCAACACCGATTCTTACACCCGTAAACGAACCCGGGCCGCAGTTTACCGCAACGGCGGTAATATCTGTTGTCGTTAGGTTTGTGTTTGCAAGCAGACTTTCAACCATAGGCATAAGTGTTCTGCTGTGAGTAAGTTTTGTATTTATAAAGAACTCACCTATTATTTTGTTTTCGTCACAAATTGCGGTTGACGCAGCTGTGGCGCTTGTATCTATCGCAAGAATTTTCATTGCAGATCAACACCTTCAATTTCAAAAATTCTGTCATCATCATTTTCGCCCTTACTGATTCTGATTTTAATACAATCAGCAGGCAAAGCCTCTTCAATATTCTCACTCCACTCAATAATGATTATACCGTTATCAATATAATCAAAAAATCCTGTGGAATACAAATCATCCCATGTATTTACACGGTACATATCAAAATGAAAAATATTATACTTACCCGAATATTCATTGACAAGAGCGAATGTAGGGCTTGAAACATTTTCTCCTGCACCGAGCGCACCGGCAAGTCCTCTTGTAAAGGCAGTCTTGCCCATACCAAGACCGCCAAAAAGAGCGATTACTTCCGTGCCGCACAACTTTTCGGCAATTTTTGCGCCGAGTGCCTCTGTTTCACGGGCATTATGAGTATTTACAGTAATCATCAGAATAAACCGTTAATTTTTCCTTCCTCGGTAACATCAATTTTCTCTGCCGACGGAACTTTCGGAAGACCCGGCATTGTCATAATATCACCTGTATATACAACTACAAATCCTGCACCGTTTGAAAGTGTAAGATTCTTTACTGTGATTTCAAAATCCTTTGGAGCACCGAGAAGTGTTGGGTCATCAGAAAGCGAATATTGTGTTTTTGCAATACAAACAGGAAGTTTTTCACCGCCGAGAGCCTGAATCTGCTTCAATGCCTTTTCGGCAGTCTTTGTATAGTTTACTCTTGAAGCGCCGTAAATTGTTTTTGCAATTTTGTCAACCTTTTCTTTGATTGTAAGGTCATCTGAATAAATAGGAGCAAAATCAGACGGCTTTTCGCAAGCCTCTACTACCTTTTTGGCAAGTTCTGTACCGCCTTCTCCGCCCTTTGAGAATACATTTGAGAGAGCAAAGTCTGCGCCTTTAGATTTACAGTAACTCTCTATAAACTCAAGTTCCTCTGCTGTATCTGTACCGAACTGGTTGATAGCAACTACAACGGGAACATTGTACTTTCTCATGTTATCAATGTGAACGCCAAGGTTTTCAATACCATTTTTAAGAGCCTCAAGATTCTCTGCAGAAACATCTGCCTTAGGCACACCGCCGTTGTACTTTAACGCACGGCAAGTAGCAACAATAACTACGGCAGACGGCTTAAAGCCTGCATATCTGCACTTGATATCAAAGAATTTCTCTGCACCGAGATCTGAACCGAAGCCTGCCTCTGTAATACAGTAATCGGCAAGTTTTAACGCAAGCTTTGTAGCACGAATGCTGTTACAGCCGTGAGCAATATTGGCAAAAGGACCGCCGTGCATAATAGCAGGGGTACCCTCGAGTGTCTGAACAAGGTTAGGTTTGATAGCGTCTTTAAGAAGAGCTGTCATAGCACCGTCAGCCTTAATGTCCTTTGCAAAAACAGGCTCGCCTGCATATGTATAAGCAATAAGAATATTACCAAGTCTTTTCTTTAAATCAGAAATATCGTCAGCAAGGCAAAGGATAGCCATAACTTCAGATGCAACAGTAATTATAAAGTGGTCCTCACGAGGAATACCGTTCACTCTGCCGCCAAGACCGACAACAATATTTCTCAAAGCTCTGTCGTTCATATCAAGACATCTCTTAATAAGAATCTGGCGAGGATCAATCCCGAGAACATTACCCTGCTGAATATGATTGTCAAGCATTGCACAGCAAAGATTGTTTGCAGAAGTAATAGCGTGCATATCGCCTGTAAAGTGAAGATTAATATCTTCCATAGGGAGTACCTGAGAATAACCGCCGCCTGCAGCGCCGCCCTTAATACCAAATACAGGACCAAGTGAAGGCTCTCTTAGAGCGATTACAGCCTTTTTACCAATCTTAGCCATAGCCTGACCAAGACCTGCAGAAGTAGTTGTTTTACCCTCACCTGCGGGGGTTGGATTGATAGCTGTAACAAGAACAAGTTTTCCGTCCGGCTCATTTTCCAAACGATTGGCAAGTTCGTCTGAAAGTTTAGCCTTATACTTGCCGTAAAACTCCAGCTCATCCTCTTTAATTCCGATCTGAGCGGCAACCTCTTTAATCGGGAGTAAGGTCGCAGCCTGAGCGATTTCAATATCACTTAACATATTGAAAATACCTCCGTTCAAATATATTTCTTTAATTATAACAAAACTTTCCCCCTCTATTATTCCAATAAGAAAATATATTTTACAATAGAATATAAAATACTCGGGTTTAATTGCTGCAGATTAGGTAATGTTACTTTGATGTATTCAGTTACAACGGATACTGTTGCGTTTAAAATCCGTCTTGGATAGATTTATAGTGAATCATCAGAGAAAACCATCGCTCTTGTTGATAAATTTAAAATTCAGTATGGATAGATTTATAGCAAGGTACTCCCCTATAAGTTATATTTGCCTTGATTAAAATCCAATATGGATAGATTTATAGTGTTGCTGTCGAGGTTGCATCTTTTACAAATGATGACTTTAAAATCCAATATGGATAGATTTATAGGCAAGTAAGAATTGTAAATTGCTCTAAATATAGTGATTTAAAATCCAATATGGATAGATTTATAGCGTAGGACGGGACGATTGGCGAAAAATACGCAATATATTTAAAATCCAATAGTCATTTTTAATTAAGCTCATAGTGATTATTTCCTTTTTGTTTTATAAAATTTTATCATAAAAATGTTGATATAGCAATAGCCGCCAAGCAGGAGATCATCCCGCTTGGCGGCTTTGACTATATTTCTAATTCTGTACGTTTATCGGAACCACCTTACTCAGAAAAGAATTCTACAGAATGATCTCTGTAAGATAAAACGATTTTATATTTGTCAACTGTACCGGTGACCGTAAACTTCATTTTGTTGTGATCATCATCGTCAACGGTGATCTCGGCGTGACCGTTGGAAAAATCTTCGGTAATATCCTCGTGTATATCTGCCGACATCCAGCTTAGAAATACTCTGTTTGATTCCTGAACGACCCTCGGATCTTTCTCGGCAATCTGAATTTCAATATCCGAATTGCTGTCTATCGCATATTGACCATCATATTCAATTCCTTCTTTTATACCGTTTCCGTAATCATTAATGAGTTCCTGAGAACCAAGCTCGCCGTTTTCATCATACTTGTCAATCAGCTTTGCCGTATAATCGCTGCCATTGACGGTTGCGGTCACGAGATGTTCTATCCAAGTCGCTCCCGTAGCGGCATAAGCGACGGCGTTGCTTATAACTAACACCATTATTATTGCGGCGGCAACAAAGGCTACTTTTCTGATTGCATAAATCTTCTTTTTTGTTTTGTTATTAGTCATATTCTGCACCTTCATTATCAGTTTATCAGATGCGTGGACTTCGTCAAAAACACTTTGATAGAACTCATGATTGCTTTTATACTGATTCATAACCACGCCTCCTTTAATTTTTCTTTCAGTATGTTTCGTGCTCTCATCAGTCGAGATTGTACGCCGCTTTCCGAAATATTAAGAATATCCGCAATTTCCTTGCATGTATAGCTTTCGTAGTAATACAAATGCAGTACCGTGCTGTACTTTTTTGGTAACTTCATTACTTCACTGAACAGTTCTTGCTTTTCTGACTCTATGTATGCAGGCTCTTCGTTCAGCTCGTCGATGGATGTAACATTTCTGTGCCAAAAGGATTTCCATATGTTCTTACATTCATTGATCGCCGACCTGATAAGCCATTTTCTTATGTGTTCGTCGTCAGCAAACTGAGTATCGGTTTTCAGAAGATTCAAAAAAGTATTTTGAACAGCGTCCTCAGCGTCATTTTTGTTTTTGCAATAACTGAGCGTTGCTCTGTATACGACATCAGTATATTTCCTTGCAATTCTGTTAAACTCGGAAGCTTCCATACATTTCCCTCCTGTCTGAGATAATTGCAACGAAAAGGATCGTTCACCTTTCGCTGCTTTTGAAAGACCTTTCACTATACTAACAACTCAAAACAGCAAAATATCCCAAAATCTTAAAAAATTTTTACACTGTAATAACAATACCATAGAAAAGCTGATTTCGCAACAGAAAACGCCGCCAAGCAGGAGATTATCGCACGTGGCGGCTGTGCTGGTTAGTTGTAAATCAACTCTACATTTACAATCTCCGTTGCACGGTTGCGGATATTGTTCATCTTCCGCACCCACAGCATTTGGTTTTCTGCTTTGAGTTGTTCGGTCACGCCATCACGTTCTGCCATCTGTTTTATGAGCCGAAAAAACATATCCTCAGCCTGTTTATTTACATCGGCAAGGTGTCTGTTCAGTTCGCATTTTGTGAGCAAGGTCGTATAAAAACGCTTGCGGTTTTTGTCGGTCTTGGACTTGTTTCCGCCGCATTTTGTGAGCAAGGTCGTATAAAAACCTTTACGGTGCGCCTTGATATACTGCAAGTGCCGCTGTCCCCAAATACCGACTTCGACTTAATCCCACGCCCGATCCTGATCCCGAAATTTAAAATCCAATATGGATAGATTTATAGCCGTTTTCGGAATGTGAACTTGTTATCCCATACTGGTTTAAAATCCAATATGGATAGATTTATAGTCCGTTTGAACAATTAGAATTTTTAAAAATTCTAGTTTAAAATCCAATATGGATAGATTTATAGGTTGACGAAGAAAGCGGATATTTCGGACTTATAGCGTTTAAAATCCAATATGGATAGATTTATAGGATTCAACAACTTTAATTTATTTCGTTGAGTTGCTATTTAAAATCCAATATGGATAGATTTATAGTCAGAAACGGAGGAATAATATTTGAGTTTATTATGTTTTAAAATCCAATATGGATAGATTTATAGGCTCAGTCGAGCAAAACTAACAATTCTTCAAACTCGTTTAAAATCCAATATGGATAGATTTATAGATAAAATTTAATCTGCCTTTTTCGGGCACATAAATGTTTAAAATCCAATATGGATAGATTTATAGATCTTCCTCCCACCACCATTTGAAAGTATTATCCTTTTTTAAAATCCAATATGGATAGATTTATAGGATTTAATATGACGCTTGAGCAGTTGCACGAAAAACTTTAAAATCCAATATGGATAGATTTATAGTCTAACAGAAAGACTTGATAAAGTAAGAGCAATTATCTTTAAAATCCAATATGGATAGATTTATAGGGTAAAGCAGGCGGTCAGCTTGTTAAACTTGAGCTGATTTAAAATCCAATATGGATAGATTTATAGCGATGATACCGCCGACTGTAACTGCACAGGAACATAATTTAAAATCCAATATGGATAGATTTATAGAGCGCTTTAGTTGTACTGATTGCAAGTGTATCTGTATTTAAAATCCAATATGGATAGATTTATAGAAGATGAGCTTATTTCGATGATGGATAAAGAAACTATTTAAAATCCAATATGGATAGATTTATAGTACAAGTCACCGTCCTTTCACACAAGTTTTTTTAGGGGATTTAAAATCCAATATGGATAGATTTATAGTCCGCCACTTCGTCAAGCTGTGACCGAATGTCGGCTATTTAAAATCCAATATGGATAGATTTATAGATTTTTTCAGGCAAGCTGATAGTGGTTTTCCTCGTTATTTAAAATCCAATATGGATAGATTTATAGAAGCTGTAAAATATCCTGTCTGTTAAAAATAGCAAAATTTAAAATCCAATATGGATAGATTTATAGGTAATTGTTGAGGCTTATCAAACAGATGAAAAGATTATTTAAAATCCAATATGGATAGATTTATAGAATGCAAAGCTGTTGTGCAACACTCCGCAAATGTTATTTAAAATCCAATATGGATAGATTTATAGCCATTTGTTTTTCAGTTCCTGCTCATACTTTGAAATTTAAAATCCAATATGGATAGATTTATAGTTTATAAAACTTATTGCTATAATAAATATGTAGATTATTTAAAATCCAATATGGATAGATTTATAGGTTAATTTACCTGTGAGCTTTGCCGCTATTGAAGATATTTAAAATCCAATATGGATAGATTTATAGTTTAGTTCCGAGTCTCATACCTGAATGAGAGGTTGATTTAAAATCCAATATGGATAGATTTATAGAGCCTCATATTCTTCAAGTGATAAATCGTGATTTTATTTAAAATCCAATATGGATAGATTTATAGTCCTGACGGACTTGTTGATACAATTCTTCGAGCTCTATTTAAAATCCAATATGGATAGATTTATAGTAAGGATTTTTTTGGTTGGGGTATTCACTTATATACATTTAAAATCCAATATGGATAGATTTATAGTCCAGGTTTGCCGTTGTAATCAACTTCGATACAATAATTTAAAATCCAATATGGATAGATTTATAGGTGCCAAAACCTTTATTTCAACATCTTTGTCAATGCATTTAAAATCCAATATGGATAGATTTATAGAATACAAGCGAGCTGATACAAATTTCCGCTCGCTTAATTTAAAATCCAATATGGATAGATTTATAGCTTGCCCCCCTGCTCGAAATAACTGAAACAACTGATATTTAAAATCCAATATGGATAGATTTATAGCGTTTCCTCGTCATCTCTCGCTCTCGGCAAAAAAACATTTAAAATCCAATATGGATAGATTTATAGAGGATTGCCGTTAATGAGTCCCGCCCCCTTGCGGGGATTTAAAATCCAATATGGATAGATTTATAGACAAGCCCCTTGTAGATTTCTATATCCGTTTCCCTTGATTTAAAATCCAATATGGATAGATTTATAGCTTTTCTCTTTCTATGCTTGACAATATAAAAATATAATTTAAAATCCAATATGGATAGATTTATAGACACAACGATATTTGTCGTATTAATTACTTGTTGCTTATTTAAAATCCAATATGGATAGATTTATAGTGGTCATAAGTTAAATTGTCATCAGCGGCAAAAGCATTTAAAATCCAATATGGATAGATTTATAGCATAGTTACTGCTTAAAAAAGTTAATTCAGACAAAATTTAAAATCCAATATGGATAGATTTATAGGGGTTTGACAGAGGCGGCGAACGAAACCGCAAAAGTATTTAAAATCCAATATGGATAGATTTATAGTCTTTTCTCTTTCTATGCTTGACAATATAAGATTATAATTTAAAATCCAATATGGATAGATTTATAGAATGAAAGGAAATTGTACAATGCGTGCTAATATTGTATTTAAAATCCAATATGGATAGATTTATAGTTGATATTGTCGAGGACGATACGGAAGAATAGACTTATTTAAAATCCAATATGGATAGATTTATAGAATGCAAAATACCGATAAACAAAAAGTAGTGCTACAATTTAAAATCCAATATGGATAGATTTATAGCAACTGCTCTTGCAAGTGCTGTTGCCTGCCTTAAAATTTAAAATCCAATATGGATAGATTTATAGACAAGGCACATATACCGATATGCAAGACAAGTTTGCATTTAAAATCCAATATGGATAGATTTATAGCGCAGCGCTCAACAGCCTATCTCGTGACGATTTTGATTTAAAATCCAATATGGATAGATTTATAGGCTAAGAACCAAAAACAAATTGACTCAAGCTGAATTATTTAAAATCCAATATGGATAGATTTATAGGTGTTACAGCGTTCAGCTAAGAAGATTGTAAACATATTTAAAATCCAATATGGATAGATTTATAGCCTGTCAAGGAAACAAGATTGACCCGAGTGTGGTTAATTTAAAATCCAATATGGATAGATTTATAGAAAGCTGTACAAAACTCCATACATCGAGAAATGGACATTTAAAATCCAATATGGATAGATTTATAGACTTTTTACGCATTTTGAGTATTATGGTTATAGAAAATTTAAAATCCAATATGGATAGATTTATAGTTAAATTTATCATTTAATATATCAATATAGCTAACATTTAAAATCCAATATGGATAGATTTATAGTTGCGTTTCAATGTGTCACAGAAACGCTCGGCAAATTTAAAATCCAATATGGATAGATTTATAGAAAACAAGGCTTTATAAACCTTATGGATTTACTGTGATTTAAAATCCAATATGGATAGATTTATAGTACTTTCTCATAGTCTTTAAGATTACTTACTTGGTCATTTAAAATCCAATATGGATAGATTTATAGTCATCATTTACTTTATATTCGTGCAGAGTAAACCAATATTTAAAATCCAATATGGATAGATTTATAGGATACAACCATTGAAAATGGTGATTTCTCTTTATCATTTAAAATCCAATATGGATAGATTTATAGTTCTCAAATCCCAATGACGGTTGGTTTGCAATATTATTTAAAATCCAATATGGATAGATTTATAGAGATGCACTCAAAGAAAAATTTAATTTAGTTTACACATTTAAAATCCAATATGGATAGATTTATAGAGTTGAGCTATAAACGGAAGCAATTCCTCAATCAAATTTAAAATCCAATATGGATAGATTTATAGAAAGAACGGGTAAAGTCTATGGTTATACAAACCGTTATTTAAAATCCAATATGGATAGATTTATAGCGCTGCATATCTTCTTAACGCAATGAAAGCAATCGGCATTTAAAATCCAATATGGATAGATTTATAGATTGATCTCGCAAAATACATACGCAAAGATGTTTGATTTAAAATCCAATATGGATAGATTTATAGGCAAGAGCAAAGCTTGATTTATCAAACCGTGAAGGATTTAAAATCCAATATGGATAGATTTATAGCGCTGCATATCTTCTTAACGCAATG